>Ga0307488_10000406_pt1 | contig 35227 bp, 23 predicted proteins | sample SB02metaG_FD_202248 | JGI IMG/M metagenome (GOLD analysis project Ga0307488, IMG submission 202248) | Sea-ice brine microbial communities from Beaufort Sea near Barrow, Alaska, United States - SB 0.2 | ecosystem: Environmental > Aquatic > Marine > Coastal | place: USA: Alaska | collected...
AGGTCAGTGACGTTACAGGCGCTGGCGATTGTTTCCTTGCTACCTTTGTATATGGATTAACAAAGGGCTACGATCACAAACGCTGTTTAGAGCTTGCTGTCAAAGGTGCTACTGAAGCAGTTAAACACGTAGGCACACACACGCTCACTGTGAGCGATCTTGAAGAACGCATAGTGTTTACTAACGGATGCTTTGATATACTACACACGGGTCACTTTGAGCTACTAGCTGAAGCAAAATCGCTCGGTGGAAAACTAATAGTAGGTATAAATTCAGATGACAGTGTTAGACGGTTTAAAGGTCCTAAGCGTCCTATTAATAATGTAAACAAACGTAAAAAGCAATTAGAATTATTACCGTGGGTAGACGAAGTAATTGTGTTTGACGAAGACACTCCGTACAGATTAATTAAAGAAGTAGTTCCGCACGTTATTGTAAAAGGCGGCGATTACACAGTAGAACAAGTTGTAGGACACGATTTGGCAGAGGTACATCTTGTTCCTACAGTTGAAGGTTATTCAACAACAGAGATTATAGAGGCAAGCAAATGAAAATATTAGTTACAGGAAACGAAGGATTTATTGGCAAGAATGTTGCAAGTTATTTACAGCAACAAGGACACGAAGTCGAAGGATGGGAATGGGAAGCAGGAGTACTTCCGCATACCGAAGGTTATGATTGGTGTATACACTTAGGTGCTATTAGTTCAACTACATATACTGATGTAAATCAAATACTAGAACAGAACTTTGAATTTAGTGTGCGGCTAGCACAAATATGCGAAAACTTTGGCACCAACTTTCAATACGCATCAAGTGCAAGTGTATACGGTCCAACGACACACTTTACAGAAGATGGCCCATTGCTTCCACAAAGTCCATATGCGTGGAGTAAGTATATGTTTGATAGATTTATGAATCAATACATAGACGAATTTCAAATTAAAATACAAGGTTTCCGTTATTTTAATGTTTATGGTGAAGGTGAAGAACACAAAGGCGATCAAGCAAGTCCTTATACTAAATTTTCAAAACAAGCAAGCGAAGATGGATTAATTACAGTGTTTGAAGATAGTGACACTTACTTGAGAGACTTTGTTTGTGTAAACGATATTTGTAAGCTTCATGAAAAAATGTTTGAAGTAGATCAATCAGGAATTTTTAACGTAGGTACCGGTAGCCCTGTAAGTTTTGAAACTGTAGCGCAAACTATTGCTAACAAGCATAGTGCTGGCATACAATATATACCAATGCCAGAAAATATAAAGTCTCAATACCAAAAGTACACCTGTGCAAACTTAACTAATTTAAATAGTGTAGTAGACATGCAATGGATTAAAATAGAGGATTATATCAATGGAAAATAATGAGCCAACTAGACTAAATGGCGTTGTACCTAAGGGTTGGGGCTACGAATTAATTTGGGCATCTAATGACAAGTATTGTGGTAAGATTATGGTGTTTGAAAAGCAAGGTGCAAAGTTTAGCATGCATTTTCATAAAGAAAAGGAAGAAACTTGGTTTGTAAATACTGGAAAGTTTAAAGTTCGTTGGATTGATACTGCTACTGCTCAGCTTTATGAAAAAGAGATAAGTGAAGGCGAAACCTGGCACAATCCGCCGTTACAGCCTCATCAATTAGAGTGTTTAGAAGCAGGGTCTAGTATTACCGAAGTGTCAACAGCCGATAGTGTAGAAGATAATTATCGTATTATTGCAGGAGACAGTCAAGTTGACAAGCCTGCAACCTAAAATAACATGGAGTAACGAAGTTGCTGTAAAGATTAAAAATTTTAATAATAAATGTGTGATTGGCTTAGACCGCGATGGCGTACTTAATGTTGACCTAGGAACATATGTAACTACACCTGTTGATTTTACACCTATTGAAGGCAGTTTAGAAGCAGTAGCAAAACTGCGAAATCTTGGATACAAGATTGTTATTATTACTAATCAAGGCGGCGTTGAACGGGGTCTAATGACTGAGCAAGATGTAGACCGAGTCCATAATAGAATGTTTGAACTTTTGGGCGCGGCTGGGTGTTCTAGCATTAATTCGTTGTACTACAGTGCTAGTAGCCGTAAAGACGATATGTATGCAAAGCCTAATTTAGGCATGTTTAAACGATGCGAAAAAGAAAATCCAGATATTAAGTTTCGCAAAGGTTACTTTGTAGGAGATAAACTAAGTGACCTAAAGGCTGCTCATAAAATAGGCTCTATTCCTATTTTAGTCCGTACTGGATACGGATTACAAACAGAAAAAGAATTAAAGAAATTTACCTACCGCAATATAAAGAAAAAGACCATCATATTCGATGATCTTAGTTCTTTTGCAGATTGGATAGAAGCGCATTAAGCCTGCGCTTCGCCCCATCTTATAATAATATTTGAGTTTGCGTCTGCACCACTAATCTTATAAACGTTAATAGCTAATACGTCAGGTCCATTTGGATATGTTCCTCTGCCACCTAGCGGTGTATTAGTAAGTTCTTTTAATTCACTTAGGTCAAGTGTTGAACGTTCTCCCGGGACAGCAATAAACGAGAATACTGTTTCTCCGGGCTGTGCATACGGTGGTTGTATGAATGTAAATTCAACTGTGCCTACACCTTGTGTTAATGTTCCTGAGAATGCATTGTTAAACTGTACTTCGTAATATTCTGTGGAAGCAAATTGTTTTAGCAATATATTGTTAACTAGTGCGTTAGCACCAAACGTAACACTGCCGCCATTAGTTAGTGTTGTACCAATTTTAGCAGCACTAGCTTCAAAACTAGCTTTTGTAAAATATGCAAAGTTTCTGTTTTCTAGTGTTGTATTAAAGGCAATTGTCCACGCATCTACTGTGCCTGAGTTCACTTGGGAGTTAGTAGTCTGTCTACTAATAATCAAATACCCATAATTATCACTACTACTAATATATCCGCCAGTAACAGTGGTATTAGATTGAATTGTACTACCTGTAATCGGAAGACCTAGTACTGGCTCTGTACTATTAGTTCCAAAAGTAGCTCTATAATCAGTAGCACTTACTGAAATATATCGGGTGCGTCTTGAATTAAAGGTTCCAGAATTTAATACAGCAGTTAAATTAGCTACTGCTGTCGCTGTCGCTGTAACAGCAGCCGCTCCAGTTGACCAATTAACACTACCGCCGGAAGCAATTTGTGCAAAACTTGGCTGTCCGCCTTGTGCAACACCACTTAGTCCTGACCAACCAACATCTGCTGGATTTAATGGATAGTTTTGAGGATTAAGCACACCTTCAACAACAATGCCGCCTTTTATTAATGCGTCTGCATCTGTAGTACCATCTGATGTAATTTCGAGCCCTTGTAGTAGCAACTGCGCTCTGTTTAGTAGTTCTCTTTCACCCAGGTCGCCAACAATAGCATTAGACACACTCGGTGCTAGTCTAATCATAAACGCAGTTTGTTTAGTTGTGCTAACCTCAACACCAGTTTCTGCGTATGAGAAAATGTAACCACGATCTGAGTCGAAGCCGCCATCTGTAATAAACGCACTACCCCAATGACTAATTAAAGGAGTAATAGTATTTGATATTAATACAACACCAGTTCTGTCATCGTGCGAAGTTGCAGCAGCAGCAGTATAACTTCGGTTAGCTCCTGCTTGGAAATTTTGGAATGTTGCGCTGCGTGTTAGTCCAGTAAGTGTATTTGCAACTTTATTATTTCCGTTAAAATTAATAATTTCATTATCAATATAAACAGTGCCAGCGTCTGGAAAGAAGCTACTGTCCGTTAGTGTTAGGGTAGTTTGACTAGTGTCCATACTAGCTGCTAGCTTACCTGGGGGACCTTCGTTAGTAACTTCATAACGCACAGGCAAGTTACCTGAACGCATAAATGCTTCTGTGTTTACGTTTGAGTTACGCATTCTGTGCGCAAATACAAAGTTACCATCTGCGCCACGTAGCATGAAGTCAATAAAACCAGCACCATACCAACTGTACTGAATACCAATCATTTGCATTTTAGCAATATCAATATCGTATCCACTTGGGCCAGTTCCGTCTAGTCTATCTAAATTAAACTCACTTTGTTTTACTTTTTTATCTACAATTAAGTTAGCCTTTGCGCCGGCAATATCTACTACGCCGCGCCAATCCGGAGTAACTGTCATATTAGTTTGACTATTAACATGACTTACAACATGTGTCATACCTTTAATAATAATTCTATCGCCTGCTTTTAACTGGTCTCTAAATCTAGTGTTTATGCCTGATATTAGATTATCATCAATATTCATTGCAATTGTACCTGCAAGCTGACGTGTGCCAGTACGCTGTGCAACATTAATTTGTGTTCCGTCGAACTCCCAGAAGATACCGTTTTGGTCATCAAAGATGCCTGAGCGCACTGTTGCGCCGTGCCAAGAAATAACACTCATTTGCGAGCCAAATCCTAGTATGGCGTCAGTTGCGCCTAATCGACGGTTTGCAAGAACTGTAAATCTGCGCTCGTCTAATACACTTACAACAGTATAATCAAACGTAGGCGGTACAGCAGTTTGGGCACCACTATTGTAACCTGGAGTTTCTACACCTAATATTCGTATTATGCCGCCTTCTTGTACTCCGTGGTCATTATCATCAGTTTCAACTGTAATTAGACTACCTACTTCGATACCGTCTGATGTAAGACTACGTAAGTCATAACTTGGGGCAAATAGTGCACCAGTAGTATACATAATGCCTTTACCTGATTGGTAACGAATGTACTTTTTACTTTGACGAATTGCTTGCGCTCCGTGTTGCGGACCGCCTGTGCCTAATTGTACACCGCCATCAAATGGTCTGTGTACAAAGAAACTGTCTGGCCTTGGATAAATTACTCCTTGAATTTGACTAACGTCATCAGTAATAAATCCTGCTGCTCGAGCCTGATATCTTACTTTATCTACTGATGGAATATTAGTAGCAAAGAATGATCCTCCGGCTAATGCATGATTATTTGATCCGTCGTCTGATTGTACCGTAGCGATAAATGTGTCGCCTGGCACTAGTCCGTGTGCATTAGCGAATGTAATTTCAAGAGTCGGTAACGCTTCATATACAATACTAGCACCAGTAGATATTAGGCCGGTTGTTTGTTCAGTTGAAGTAAGTGTACAAATAAGATCAAATTCGATACCTTTTACTGCGTCTTCATAATAATTAGTAAATGTTGCAATTGTGCCTCCACCAGAGACTGTAGCTACTGTTATTGTAATGTCATTAAGTGGACTTGTGCCGCCTAATGAATTTCCTGGTATAACTATTCTGTTGCCTACTTTATAATCACTTCCGCCTACGCCAATAGTTGGAGTATAAGCAGAATTAGAACGTGTAATTCCAAATGATGCACCTGTTCCTGCTGGACTTTCTAAGTTTGAAATTATATTTGTATAAGAGGCAGTGCCGCCAGCGGCAGTTCCTGTGCCAGATACTGCTGTAACAACACCAGTTGCTACTCCTATAGTGTCAATAGTTATTGATAGATCGTTAGCAGGAGATTGTCCAATTAATTCAGATCCTAGTATTGTGAGTGTTTGGTTTGGACCATAGTCTGCGCCGCCGTCTGTGATAGTTAGGGAATATGTGCCTCCACTAGAATCTACAGTAAGTGTAAGTCCTGCGCCTATAACTTGTTGTGTTAGTGTTGGGCCGCCTGTGCCACCAATTGTCGAATCTCTGTAGTTTCTTGCTGTTCCTGATATACTAGCAGCAGTAATAGCGCCAGAACCGTCTACGTTATCAATTGTAATAGTTGCGTCGTGTGCTGGCGTTAGTCCGCCTAAATCGGTACCTAATATAGTAAAGGTTTCTGCTGCTTGGTAAGCTGTACCTGCTTGTGTAACACTAACACTATATACTGCTGCGCTTCTATCAACTGTAAATTGTGCGGACGAGCCGCCTCCTGAGTAAGCAACAGTTGGATTTGGGAATGCTCGTTGTGCATCCGGAGCAGTACCTGCAAATGTAAAGGTTGTAACTGCACCAGTGCCGTCGACACCTGTAATTGTAATTTTTAGATCATTAGTGTCGTTTACGCCAAGCGGACTGAACGCACTACCACTAACTTTTACAACATCGTTAACTACATATCCTGATCCAGCAATATTGAGACTTACACTAGTAAACGCAGTATCTTCGTATATGACATCAACACTAAATCCCGTCCCAGTGCCGCCGTTTACGTCTGGAGTTAGTCCTACAAACTGTGCTGTGCCATTATATGCTGTACCTTCTATAGCAACCGTGCCTATAGCACTGTCAGTATCAACTAAAGTAAGAACCCGTAGTACTAGATCATGTGTTAAGAATTGGCCGCCTAGTGATGCTCCGGAAATAAACAATCTATCACCTACTTCGTAGTCTTGTCCAGGTTCTACAATACTATCTATAGTATATGTGCCGCCGGATCTTGAAATATTGAAGATTGCTCCTGCGCCGATAGATGTATCGTTAACTCCAGTTACGCCAGGGTATACTGTTGTATTGCCAATGACAGGCGATGTAAATGCAGTATTAAAAGTTAGTGTAGTACCTGCTATAGAACTAATATATGTAGCAGTAGCATCACCAGAGTCTGCTGCAAGGTCTTCAAGAACACCAGTTGCATCTACCAACTCGATCTCAGTTGTGCCTGCTGGATAGTCTCCAGAAACAAGTGGAGTAAGGAATGTGCCGCCACCTGCGCTTTGATCAATCACACTAGTTACCTGAGCGCCTAACGGTATTCTAGAATTTAATTGTTCGTTTAATGGAGCGCCAAGTCCCGGTGAAGGTCCGTCAAACGGTATTCGGGTTTCTCCGGATGGTATATCTAGTTGTGCAAAAAGTTCGCCGTTAAATCCGTTAGACACAACAGCAATTTCAGGAGAAGCACCTATGTTTGCTCCTGTATAGAATGCTGCTTGTCTTAATTGAGTATAAGTGGTAGATAGCGTGGTTGGATTAGCTGTGCCTACTTTAGCTTTTGCAAAATATGTAAAGCTAGTATTACCTGGCACATCATTAATTACAAAGCTACCTTCGGCACGTGCGCCGCCAGATACTGAATCTTCAAGTGCTTTAATAGTTATCGGAGTGCCCGCTTCAAAACCATGTGGCCCAACTGTAGTAACTGTAATCAATGATTGACCGATGCCTTCTGTTCCAGCAGACGCATCTGTTACAACCGATAGTACTGGTGTATCTGTTCCTGGTATTTCGTATACACTAGGATAACCGCGAAGTGTTCCGATTGCTGCCCACTTAGTAGGCTGTAATCCGTACTCAAAGTCAGCATCAAGCATTGACAGAGGAGGAGCAATACGCATCCGCTCAATAGAATCTGTACCGAAGTCGTATGGACGAACAGTTGTTACACTTTTTCCATTTTCAGTTTTTTCTATAAAAATTTGAATTTCGTCTGTACTACTATGCAAACTTGCATTATAGTTCAGTGTAAGTGTGGTAATTGCATCCACAGTTTGCAAATATTTAGGAAAAGACTCATCTTCAGAAATGTTGTCTGATTTAAATTCTACACTTCCACCTGTTTCAATACTACTAAAGTTATATATAATTTCATTTTTAGTAGTGTTAGTAATTAATAGAAAGTCTTCTAAATCAAATCTTCCTTGTACTTTAACAGTAGCTACACCTGTTGCGATAAACTTAGGTAACCCAGTTAGTCCATTTGTTATAACATCAACTGTATTAAAAACAAGAGTATTAATTTTAGCAGTTGGTCCAGAAGTTATTGAGTTCGTAATTGCGCTGCTAAATGTATGCACACTAGTATCTGAGCTAATTCCCACATTAGTAGTAATAGTTGTGCTTGTCGTTGAAGTAATCGTAATCGGTGCATAATAGTAAGGGTCTTTACCAGTATTGTTAGGAACACCACTTGCTCTTGGATATGGATGCAATGTCGCGCCGCCGTCTAATGCGCAAGTAAAAGTTATGCCGCCAGGGGAGATGTGTATTTCGTCACCTGCTACAAGACTATGCGTTCCTATAGTTAAGGTCATTACACCAGTTGCTGGTTTATAAGTTGCATCAGTTGGCGTAAACTGTGTTGTAGTTTCAGAAGCAGATCCTGATAAAGTCTGAGAGACTTCGGTATTAGAAGCATCGTATGCAACTTGTGTAAGGATATTATCTTTAATTAAATTACCTATCCAAGTATGTGTTTGGATTTCAGGTTGTCTGTCGCCGTCAACTTGTGCAACGCCTTGATCCCAATAATACTTAATGGTTTTCCTTACGTTTTCATTGCCGCCGTATCGTAAATCTTTTAAGTATGCACCTACAACATACCCAACGTCTCTTTCGCATTTTGCTTGATTATAAGTATAACCTACAAATCCTGCTGCACTTGCATCTACTTGATCTTGTATCCATGCAGTTGCTTCTTTTTGTATAAATTCTTTATTTGCACTTAATAAACTATAAGCATTCGGAAAACGATTATCGCTTGCTCCAATGCCAGGTTTAAATACATAATTCTTTATTTGCGTCTTTGCCATTCTTTAACTTCCAAGTGCTATAGATAATGCAGTAACAATTGTATCTACATATTTTTTGTTTGTAGCATCGTTATTATTAACAGGTGCTGCCGTTAGTTCTGCAGCAGTAAACTTTGCACTAGACGGAGTCGACAGGCCAATAGTTGTAGAATTTATTGCCGACGAAGTCATTGTGCTAGTTGTTATTGTGCTAGCAGTTATGTTACTGTTATTTAGTGTAGTTGTTAGTCCTTCAGAATTTAATGTTCCAATGATAATATCATCAATTTTTAATATAATTTTATTTGCAGCGCCTAGTTCTAAATTAGTAAGGGAATCAATCTTTGAAATGCCAACGCCGTCGATGTTGAGCGAGCCGCCAACGTATAAATCCTTTGCAATACCAACGCCGCCAGCTGCTATAAGCGTTCCTGTTGTACTACTTGTTGAATTTGTTGTTGCAGTAATACTAACGTCTGAAAATAGCCCCTCTGGATCAACTACTGTAATTGTTCCTACAGTTGTTCCAGTTGCGTTTTCATAATATAGTGTATCGTCTGCATTAGCTGGAACTAAAAAAGAAATAATTCCTGACGTTTTTCCCTGAGCCTCTTCGCCGATATCGCCTGAACTATGCGAAATACCAGCAGTTTGATTTGTAGTGCCATCACTCTGTTTAATATAAAACGCAAAATTAGTTAAACTTAATTGGAAGCTATATTGCTTGCCACGACTTAAAGTAATTGTAGGATTATTACCGACGTAGTTTTGTATAATAAAATTTGTATTATCAGTTTCTGTAACCACAAAATCGTATACACCTTCGGCCACTGCTTGAACGATATTAAGCGATGTAGCAGATAAATTACCTTCAGTATCTACAGTGAATCCTGGACTCTTAAATCCGTATCCCGATTCAAACTGTGATTTTGATGCTCTTTTCATTTAATTCTCCAACTAATGTATTTATCAAAAAACTAAATGCTATATAAGTTGGAAATAGTATAATAGCGTTAAAATTTTATGCTACCTTTTCTATTGTTACATAGCCGTGATTAGACTGACTTATATAGCCTACATTAATTTGTGACGTTCCGTACGAAGTATTGGTATAGCTGGCGCCACCGCCTCCTCCGTTGTTAGCATGTCCGTTGCCGCCTCCACCTGAATAACCTGCTCCGCCGCCGCCGCCACCTGAGTTGCCGTGGGTGCCACCACCACCACCGAAGCCGCCTACTTGGCTACTACAAGTATCGCCGCCTTGTAAGCCGCTTCTCCAGCCACGGCCGTATGCAACGCCACAGTTATTTGCATTACCGCCATCTGAATTAAAGCCGCCTCCACTGCCGCCATAAGGACTATTACTACTATGACTTCCGCCGCCGTTGCCGGACGAATTCCCACTGCCGCCGCTGCTGTCACCAGATCTTGACGAAGTATTATAACTTCCGTCCATGTTACTTGAATTGTTGCCGCTATAGGATCCTGCTCCGCTGCCTGCAATTATTAGTGGCGTTGCTGCTGCCACACCTGACAACGAGCCGCCGACTTCGGATAACACTACCCACGACGCTCCACCTGCGCCGCCAGATGTCTGCCGTGTTGCTGTTTGTCCAACCACAATGTCTATCTTGTCGCCAGATGTAAGAGACATTGTACTACGAATTATTACTCCACGTCCACCTTGTGGGCCTGCTCCTGCCGCAGCTACAGTAACAGTATAATTAGCCGTTGCTGGCACAGTCCATCGCTGGTATCCTTCGAAATACCCTTGATCTAAATAATTACTATCAGCCGCCCATGCAGCGCCGCTGTATGAACTTCTTACAGTTGAAATAGACGGCCCGGTTCGACCGGTTTGTCCTGCATTAGTAAATGTATGTGATGAAAAATCGTATAAAGACGCGCCGCCGCCGCCGGCACTAGGCGTTAATGATCTTATACTGTTTGATGCAAATGTTCCCAATAGTGGCATTGTTACTTCCTTCTTATTATGACGATGTTTGTGTTTGAAAATATTGCGCTGTAAAAATTATTTTCGAACCGCGTAAATTAGGTATTTTAGGATTAACAATTATATCCACATACGAGTTGTTTACCAATGCATCTACAGTTATAATATCGATATTAGTGTTGTTTCTAGCATATTCAACTACAAACGCATTATTTTCTACAGCCGTTACTAAAAATTTAATAACTTCTTTGTTTCTATTATCAAAGTCAACACTCACTGTATAATCAACACTGGCAAAGTCATTAGTATGCCAACGTTCTAACACAGTATTATCAGCAAGTGATATCCAAGGACCATTGTGACTAGTACCACTGTTGTCTTTTAACAACAGTGTGTTCTTTAGTCCTTTAGTAAAATATTTTGTTAAATTTATCATTTATTCTTCACCATTTATCTAGGGGACACGTTGCTGATGTCATTTTGGTTTTAGCAATCATAAAACACCCGCATTCTTTGCATGTAGTAGTAAGGCTAATAAATCTATCACACTCTTTACAGATATCGTATCTCTTTTTGCTAAGTTCAGGAGCAGCAGTCTGAAACAGAGTTTCAACACCTTGAATCTGTTGTTTTTGCGCAATTTCTTTGGCAGTATACGGTCTTGTAATCCAAGTTTGGTACCATTCATTGTCTTTAAACTCAGGAGTTCCTTCACTAATAACCATAACTTCATCTGGCATTGGTGTTGTTATTAACGGGTAAACATCGTAGTTTGCTAACAGCTGACTATTAGGCATTTGACTATTTTTATAAATTACCGCTTTCGGATATTCTTCAAATAACTGATCTAACGAATAATTATCTGGATTATTATTCGTTAATTTAATAAATCGCATTCTTAAAAAGTCCTTTAATCATATTATACAATCCTAGTAATAGTGCATTTACCGTTGCCTGCTATTTGAGCACCTCCACTATTTCCATTAGAATTGCTTTGATTTGCTCCGTTGTTATAAGAGCCGCCTGCGCCACCATATTGACTACTACTACTTGTGCCGCCTCCGCCTGAATAGCCGCCGCCAGCTCCACTTGCTCCATAACAACATCCATCAGTTGCTGAGCCGCCACCAAATCCACCAGTTGCATTACAACTTGCGCCGCCTGTGCCGCCATTAATAAATGATTGTGGTCGACTCGCGCTACAACTGTCGCTACCTGGAGGGTTCCCGGTAAAGCCTGCACCACCGTATACTCCGGCATTACTATTGCCACCTGCGCCGCCGCTGCCGCCACCATATGCCGAACCTGATTGTCCAGTTGTAGATGTAGTTGCATGACTTATAGTGCTACTCCACGGAGAATTTACATTACCGCCTCCGGAAACAATTAAAGGTGTATTACTATTAGTAGCAACAGCTGTCATGCCGCCACCACCTCCGTAACTCGGGCCACCTGTTTGGCCAACTAAGATTTTTATAACGTCGCCTGAAGTAAGAGTAAAGTCACCACGCATTCTTGAGCCGTATCCGCCTGTGCCGCTGTATCCGCCGCCTGAAGCTCCCCATGTTTCAATTCTATAATCGCCATCAGCTGGTACTGTCCATAATTGAATTCCATCTAGAGTATTAAAATATGAAGTGTCGGCTTTCCAAGTATCATCATCGGTACTACTAATGCCTGTACGAGCTTGTGCTAAACTAGGGCCACTAACTCCAGATGCGCCGCCGGATGTAAATGTAGCATCTACAAATGCATACAAACCGGCGCCTGCGCCACCTACAGGACTGGGAGTTAACGACTTTGTACTGTTTGATCCAAATGTTCCCAATAGTGGCATTATTTTTCCTTAAGCGTAAGCATTTATACTGGCAATTACTGTAAACGTTGCGTCTGCCGTTTTCATTACAGTATATGTATACACATCAATTCCGTCTACTGTTCCAGCTGCTGGAGCTGTACCGCCCAGCCAACTAACAGTTGCAGCACTACCGTCTACTGTTACCGCAGTATTATAATATGCAGGATCACTTTGTGTTGCCATAACTACTACAGTAATAGCTTGTCCTACATCTAACGAAGTATTTAAATCTATAGTATCGGTTATATTTATAGACCAGTTAGCAGCAGTTGCAACATCATAATAATGTATCGAGCCATCACTTGCATTAATAGTTGTACTGGACGGGATCGCTACTCCTTTAATTCCTACTTTTTCAATAACTTGTGACAGGTATGCAATAGCGTCAACTGATAGTGAATCAATTGTAGGATTTCCTCTAGTACCTGTTGTTAATAATTGTCTCATATCTTTTCCTTAATAATTTGTTACGTTGCCGTTAGAGTCGCCTTGTGCTACACTAGTCGTCGGCCATTCTCTGCCATCACCCCATATTACACGAACTGCTCCGGGGGCACCATTTCCACTAGTCGAGGGCCAGTTTGTTCCAGGGCCGCCGCCACCTCCGCCATAATTTCCGCCTTGGATATTGTTTGAACTCTGGCCTCTGCCGCTCCAAGGATTTTCACCCCACATGCCTCGATCACCGCTACTACCTCCATTGCCGCCGCCACCTGGCGATCCGTTGCCATTCCACGGAGTATAAAATCCGTTACCGCTCGAACCTTCTCCATACATACCAACACCGCCGCCTGCGCCTGTGCCCCAAGTTGATGAGTAGTTATTTCCGCCTGATGCACTGCCTCCGCTGCCGCTGCCGCCCGCGTTGCCACCGTTCCCTGTATATCCGGCAGCGCCGCCACCGCCTGTCCAATCGTTTGCATTACCGCCAGCGCCGCCGCCGTCGCCTACATAGCCGCCGCCGCGTCCGTTGCTGTTAGGTCCACTGGTATCTCCACTTGCAGAACCGCCGCCGTAACCTGCTACAGTATTTGTGTCTACAAAGTAGCTGTTGCCGCCGTTACTAGCATTTCCGCCTCCGCTGCCGACTACTACTTGCACTGACGATCCAGGTGTAACTAGAATTTCATTTTTCCATCCTAAGCCAGCTCCTGCTCCAGCTGGATTTGCCCAGCCGTTTTGGCCGCCTCCGCCGCCACCCATGGCTGCAACGTGAACTTTCCACACTCCGTCTGGTACTGTCCAATTATACGAACCAGCGTTTAAAAATGTTGCTTCGCCTGGCTCGATTGGTCCGCCTCCGCCTGCACCAAATGATCCTCCGGTAGAACCAGCATTGCCAAACACTTTAATAGTACCTTCCATAGTTTTAGTAAACGTAAATGAATATGCATCTATAGAATTTACTACTCCTGCACTTGGTGATCCTGATGCGCCATTCCAGACAAGTTGGCCTGTGGTAAAAGCTACGCCATCAATTGTTGCATTTGCCAGAAAGAATGCAGGATCACTATTTGGTACTAGGACAGCTACGGTTATCGCTTGTCCAGGTCCTATTACTGATTTCAATCCTCCAGGTGCGCCGCTAGCTATAAAATTAAATGTAAAGTTAGCAGATGCATTAGCTGTAAAATTATGTAGTGTTCCTCTTGATATGTCAATATCTACTGCTGCGGCACTAGGTGCCCCAGAGTGTGTAACTACTCTTTCGGACATATTTTTAACTTCGGTATTGCCGTTTACCTGCATTGTATTTGTCGTTACATCGGATTGTATTCCACCGATCCCTACTAAACTTCTTGGCATTTGTTACTCCAACTTTATTATACAGTATTTATATCAATTATTAGATAATGTGATAAGTTTATTATACTCTGGCAGATACAGATACTCGATATCACTTTGTTGCAAAGTCCATAGTGCATCTTCTAGTGTTTCTGCCAATGGCTCACCTCCTAAGTTAAAGCTTGTATTAAATACAATAGGCGTTCCTGTACGTTCTTTAAACGCTTTAATAATATCATAGTAATGCGGATTCTGTTCTCTGTTAACTGTTTGTATACGGCATGTTCCGTCTACATGAATAATAGCAGGTATTTTCTCTTCAATGCCAGGCTGACAGTTTACAGCATACATCATTGTAGGAGAGCTTTCCATTCCACGTAAGTCGAACCATTCATGCACATCTTCTTCTAATATACTTCCAGCAAATGGTCGGAAGTATTCTCGATGTTTAATTTCGTTAACAAAGTCTTTGCCGTCTTGATATGTAGGATCAAACATTAAGCTTCTGTTACCCAATGCACGTGGGCCATTCTCTGAGGCGCCTTGAAATACTGCAACAATATTTTTAGTTGTGATTAAATCAACTAATGTATCATGAGTTGCATCTTTTATCTCAGCTTGGAATTTTTTCGTTAACGAAATAATGTCATTTTTACTATAATTATATATTGGTCCTAAATATAAATTATCAGTTCTAGGAAATGCATCAGTACTTTGTTCTAAAGATTTATAAAACATCATCGCTGCGCCCATTGCAGTGCCTGCATCATTAGACACTGGTTCTACATATAGATTAATGCCTTCGCCTTTTAACTCTTCTAGATAATAATAGTTAGCAACACAATTTAGACCATAGCCGCCGCTTAATACAACATTTTTATCGCCTGTAATTTCTACTGATTTTCTAATTAGATCAGCTACGGCTTTTTGTGTCTGTGTTTGACAAGCATATGCTAAATCTCTTCTATTTTGTAACGTAGTTACATCGTCGGCATCACTTTCTTTTAATTCGTCAAACATATCTTGGTTTACTACTGCGGCATTTGGATATGTTGGAATAATAACATTTCTATTAGATAGCGGTACAATGGATGTTGAATCAAATAAGTCTGGAATATTTTTATTTGGGTTACCGTATGGAAATAGACCCATGGTTTTTCCAGCTTCAATTGAACTAAATCCACAATACTGTGTTACTGCTTCGTATACCTTAACAATTCCAGCACGATCAGAAACAACTACTTTATATTTGCTATCGTTCTCTTCGGTATCAATTATACTCCCAGCAGTTGGGCCGCGCAGTCCTATGTGCTTGTGTATAGTGTCAAAGTTATTAGGATAGCTACATTTAAAAGAAGTTTCGGTTTCCCACCCAGTAACTTGCTCATTGCCTATTTGCATAGGAATAAATGTTCCTGCACCGTCAACTATTACTGCTGTTGCTGTTTCAAACCCGCTTCTATAAAATGCACAAGCTGCATGTAATCTATGATGCATATGACTAAAATCTATTACTTGTGGATGTTCGTATATGTTAGCTTTTCTATCAATTAATCCCAATTTTCTCGCCAGGCCGGTGTACACATCGTCGCCTGTAAAATCTACTTTTCCTGCTGTTTCGTTTAAGTTTTGTGTATGTGCAATAATTAGATAATCAATTTTATCAGTATATTCTAAAATTTTAACCATCGACGCATATGGGCCGCCATCGTACTTATGGCGACTCAATCGTTCTTCTTCTATTGAAAACACAATCTCACCGTCTTTCATTAAGCAAACACCTGCATTGTGTCCTCTTGCAATTGCTGCAATATAACCTGTGTTACTCTTCATCATTTTTTATTCCTAAGATAGTATTAATTATATAGTCGTGTATTTCTGGTGTCATTGTCATAATATTTTCATTATTTCTAGATGTAGTTTCATCTGGCATAATTCTAATAGGATCATACACTCTTTCGTGCATTCCTAAGTCGATAATATTAAAAAAGTCACATTCTGGATATGATACGTTTATCGGAAATGTTGATCCTATGATTGCTGTTGTCGGTGTTTCACTGGTATACGACAAGTGCTGTCCAACGCTATCACATCCTAGAAAATGATCTGCATATTTAAGAATTGCCATCCATTGTCTTAAATTTACGCCCTCTGGCATTGCAACTTCTTGTTTAAATTTATCTTTAGAAAAATCAAACTGCATTTCAGACATTAATACAACGCCAAAATCTTTTTCTTGTAATTTTCTAATAAGTGCTTTAAGGTCTTTATATTCAATACTTCTACCAGAATTATCAACGAAACTGTTATCAATATGTTGCATGCTTCTGCCAAATGGTTGTATAACAATAATTTTATCTTTTTTAAGTTTTTCTTTACAATCGGCAATTAACTTTCTGCCTGTGATTAGTTCTTCTTTTGATAAATTTATTTTTGGTTTGGGAAGTTCGCGCAATCCTTTATCATTAATTTGAATATCAAATGCTTGGGTTAAACTACATTTTTGATTATAATATTCCCAAACTCGATATGGTTCTGTACTAACAATATCTCTATCTTTAAGTTTGTCTTTAAATAATGCTTTGTGCCAATGGTCATATGCACGTTCGTCTAATAAAGGATGTCCTTTGAAAGCGTCGGTGCCGCCTTCACATACGATAATAAAATCCTCATCGCCTGACTCTTCGTAATATTTTTCAAATGCAGGAATCGAGCAAACTACTCGCCCATAGCCACCGTTAATAAAAAATGCGTTTGATCTCATAAATAATTCCTTTAGTAAAAAGCTTCTATTTTTACTTATAAAGAATTATTTAATATTGTACACATTCTGATTAATTATGCAGGCATAGTAGGATAAGGGATTTTCCAAAAATCGACTTCAGAAAATTCGATTTTTAAATTTTTCAATGCTTCTAGATACTCATTTAACGGTTGGTTGGCGCCATCGTGTACTCCTATATCAGAATCTTTTTCTATTTCTGAAATTCGGTTATCTAATGTTTCCCAAAAGGTTTTGTTGTTAGTTACTGGAGTTACTTTTTCTAATGTTCCGAATGTTTGAGTAGTGTGATCATACGTCAGTTCATTACTATTATATATGTTTGAAAAAATCTTTGACCCGTAACTATATTCGTACACGTCTCCGTTAGGAAGATCCTCTGTATAATCATCGATCGGTTCGTGACTGTACTGTTGCGTAAGGATGCAAGCTTCTAATAGGTGATCATAAGCATCGATAATATGAAATGTGTGTTTATCACTGACATAATCGCCTAAGTTTATATCTTCTACGTTGTCATGAGTAGTTTCGGTATAATCTATTATTTTTGTATCAGGCAAAATTCCTACGACTATATACCTTGCTTCGGTATACGTAACAGTATGCGTTTTTCCTAATTCATATGTTGTTTTGAATGGCTCGTCTGGCACATTAAATTCGAATTGAGTAGACATTTTTTTCCTCTTTAAATAACGTATTGTATTGTAGTACTTATTAAGAAATTTTTAGAATCTAATTATTCTGGATTCGCTACAAATCTAATTTTAACTGTGCCTTGTCCACCTCGCAATCCGTGATCTCTTACATTACTACACGGTGTGACACCAGGAGCAGGAATACCAGGAGGTACCATATAAATGCAGCCTTGGGCTTCATAACAACCACAATATCTATTGCCAGCCCAGCAGTAATCATAAAATGATCCGTTAGTTGGAGATGCTGATGTGCCTGCTACTCCTTGGAAGAATGAGTTAACATAATGTCCACCTCTAGTGGCGCCTGGATCAGCAGTAGCAACAATAGTAGACGGGCAAGTGCTGTATACATTAGCACTGGTCCTAACGTGCTGTTTATGGAAGCACCAGCATGCTGGGTTACAATGGGTAAATTCTATACAACTAAATTCTCCATTGCAATTAACAGAGCCGCCGTAAGCTGTTGGTAAAAAGTAACCACTTCCGTAATTGCATACTATACCGCATCCTGCACTGCCTACTTGTGATACACAGTGTCCCAATGCTTCAAAACAGCAGTATATAGGAGTACCGTCAACACACCCACTGGTGCCAGCTCTTCCACCTTGAGCACACATACAAGTACACTCAGCAGCACATATACGAACTCCACTTGACTCACTACATCCTCTAAAACATATCTGATCAGAATTGCCGCACGATTGTCCGACTTGTCCTGATATCCGTTGGCCTTCTGTTATGTCAACAGTTCGTTTAGAATATGCGCCTGGATTTCCTGGGAGGCCTGCGCCACAGCAGCACATCTTGGAAGCTGAGCCTTGTGCTCCCCAAACTTCTACGTGAGCAACTCCGTCACTTGGAGCATACCAGCAAAACTCGCATCTAAAATTGGTCCGGTATGTACCTGCATACATAACAAATATTTGACCTTGGTCTATGTTAGTTTCGGATATCTGTGCAATTGTTTGTTTATTCTGTAATAATGTACTTAGATTTGCCATGTTATGATCCTATAAATTTAATTCTTGTTGCGCCGTGACCACCACGTAGTCCGAAGTCCACAATTGATGAATCCATTCCTATGCCTGATAGTCCAGGGACGCCGTATGGCAGCGCCGGTGTACACCCCCATGTCTGATAACACGCACACCCTCGGCCACTGCTCCAGCATGATGCTTGATGTCCGCCGATTGTAGGAGATCTTCCTGCAACACTTAACGCACCTAATAACTGCGACAAACCGTCACCTGTACACTGATAACTAACTGTCTCTCGTTCTCTATTAATAGTTAATACAGCGCCTTCTGTGCCAAAGATGCCAGGGGCCACTGCTACATGGTCTTGGTAACTACATTTACAACACGGATTACAATGAAAGAAACTTGCACAACTGAAGCCACCGCATTTGTTTATATCTCCGCCATATGCCTTACCCATTTCTGTATTATTACAAACAGTAAAACAACCCGAGCTTCCTAATTGTGTGCCGCACATGCCAAATCGAGACATCATACAACAAGAATTTGAATTGCCTTCAACACACCCAACTCGTCCACCGTAGCCGCCTTCAGCGCATAAACATACACATCCGCCACTATGACAAACAGTCATACACGTTGATGAACCGCATCCTCGCCAACATAAGCTGTCAGCATTGCCACAGCTTATACCGACGCATCCTGATACATAGCTACCACTTTGAACATTTACTGTCTTTTTAACGTATGCTCCTGGATTTCCAGCAACACCTGCTCCACAGCAACACATTTTGCCGCCACTGCCGCTTGAACCCCATATTTCAATAATTGCAATGCCAGAAGCTGGCGCTCTCCAACAAATATTACATCTAAATGCTTCATATGAGCCTGGATGAAAAACAGAAATATCTCCAGTTTCAAGATTGGTTTCTTGTGTTAATGGACTCAGTCGTTCGCTTAATAAATTACTTAATGTTGCCATTCGATTATCCTATAAATTTAATTCTTACTGCACCATGACCACCACGCAATCCATGATCTCTTACGTTATCGCATGGTGTTCCTGAAGGACCTGGAATACCGTGTGGTAAATATGCCTTGCAGCCAGAGATATCATAGCAGCCGCATGCTTCGCCGCCTGACCAACAAAACGACACCGGCTGGCCCATTCCTGGCTGTCTTGACAACGAATTTAGAGCTGACACAAACGGATGGTAAGAAGCTCCTGATACTTGCGAATATCCTCGATCAGCTTCAGTTTTATATGTAATTGTGCCGCCATCATTTGCAAACACTCCTGGAGATGTTTTTACGTGATGATCGATACTACAGTTACAACAACTATTACAATGGTAATAAGTAGTACAACTAAAGCCGCCACTACAATTTATATCGCCGCCTGTAGCTAATGCAATATCTGCGTCTACTTTTCTATTACAAACTAATCCGCAGCCTGTGCTTCCGTATTGTGTATTACAAAAAGAATTAGCTACAAAACAGCAATAATGACTATTTCCACTTGAACCGTTAAATGAACATCCACCTATGCCTCCATCTGCACACATTGTACCGTCTGTCGACGATGTAACATAACAAATACACGTAGGAGTACTTCTTCCACGATAAAATTGTACATCAGTATTGCCGCAGCTCATACCCATAGTTCCTGCAATAGTATCATTTGTATTAACTGAAAGGGTTCTTCGACTGTATGCTCCTGGATTTCCAGGAACGCCGCCGCCACAGCAGCACTCTTTTGCGCCAGAACCGCTTGCGCCCCATATTTCAACAATTACTGTTCCGTTTCGAGGCGCTGACCAAGCTACTTCTTTACGATAGTCCACAGCTTCTGTACTTGCATAGACGCCTGGATTGAAGTAATATACTTCACCCTTTTCTATATTAACTTCCGTAAAAGTAATATTTTGCGATTTTGCTTTTAAAATTGATGATAGAGTTGCCATGTTTAATCCTTAATTACGAGCTGGTAATTACCCAACCATACGTGTTGCCTGTAAACAACAATGTAACGATAGCGCCGTTAACATCTAAAACTAGATCTGATCCAGCTTCTTGAATTAATGACCCGTTTCTGCCAACAGTAACATTATTTGTGTTAAATGCTCCACCAACGTCAATTATTTGCACTTGGTCGCCTTCTAGTAATGTTGCGTTAGCAGGCAATGTTACTGTAAATGCTGTTGACGCCGAATCACATAAAATTCTATCGTTAACACTGGCACTATATGCTGTTGTTGCTGCTATAGTTACAACATTTGCAGTTCCTGTAGTTGTTATAAATCTTCCCATTATAATAGTTCCTCTGTTAGTATTTATGCAATTGAAGTTTCTATTCCAAATGCAACAACAGTTACGTTTGCTGCGCTGGAATAAACCACTAATTTTTTAGTTGCATCTAAAACAATACCTGTCCTTTCAAGAACGCCTTTGCCTAAAATTTCGACATCGTATTCTAACCATTCTGTATCGTCTGGTGTATCGGCGGCTGCTAATGCTAACCTGACTGATACTGCGCTGTTTCCTCTATTACAAAAAGACACAGTACCAATCGTAAATGTACTTGCCGGTGTTGTATAGATTGTAGTTAAAGTAGCAGATGCTAAATCTGCGCTTCCTAATTTACCTGTAGCCATATTTTTCTCCTTATGAACCTATATAGTAATTGACTGCTAATGGACTACCACCAACGCCGCCGTTAAAGTTAACTGTTTGATTTATATTAATTGCAGCACCAGTTGTGGTTGTAATAGTATCAGTTGAGATTTGTATTAAACCTGCTGTAATGCTATTTACATTCAATGTAGCTGCACCGCCACCTATTTGTGATGTAATATAAGTTTTAATTGCTTTCTGTGTTGGCACAATTGTATCGCTGTCTGCGGTAAATGTGCCGTCTGTGCTAAACTCGTTAATTGTTGCTCCACCGCCGCCGAGGCCTAGCTCGCCTAGTGAAAGTTCTTGTAGTCCGCTAATATTAAATGCATCAGCGTTTAGTGTAGCAACACCTGTACTCTGCTCAACACTAAACAAGTCGCCAACTCTAAAGTTACCATCTTGGTCAGTACTTGTAAAGAATACTCGACCACCTCCGCCTTCTTGTGTTTCGTTTACAGAATTTACAGGATTAACTGGTGCATCTGGATAATTAGTATCTGCAAAATTACCAGTACCGATATCTAAGAAATCATGTCCTGTTAATCGCACTTGTGAATACCTAATACGCATAGTTATTTCAACGCCTTGAGCAGGAGAATTTTCAATTCCTATATCAGGACTTATTTGTAATTGTGCGGTGCCGCCTGCATAACTTCTAACAGCAACTAGTTTAAATACTTGATTGTTGCCAGCAATAGTTACGTTTGATCCTGCCAATGGTTCTTGTGTCAGGTTTGATACTTGTAAAAATTCAGCAGCTTGAAAAATTGGAGCGTAGCCATCGCCAGTGATAGTCGATTCAGCAGTTACATAATCTGTACCTCTATTAGTCCAAGTAGGCTGTGCAAGTACACCGTTGCCTAATCTTATTTCAGTAGGTGCTTCTAATGTATTACCAGGATCTGTTATAGTAATAGTCGGTGACACCGAATAACCTACACCCGGATCTAGTATTACAATTTTAACAATCTTTTCGTCGTCGATTATTGCTCTTGCTTTTGTTGTGTCTGCATATAGTCCACTCGGCGGTGCAGTAAACGAAATCCTTGGTTCTATAATATAATTTGTAGAAGTATCTAATGTTGTTTCAATAGCAACCCCAGTTAGGTGATCCCATCCAGCAGAGTCATCACTGCATTTTTTAATAGTTGCAATCTTAGTACCAGCATTATATGTATCAATATATCCATACTGTCCTGCGCCTGTGCCTGTAGTAATATATATTGCCATGCCAGTATATGCTGCACTTAATGCAACGTCAGTATTAGAAATTGTAATCTGTGTAGCTGTACCGCCTTGAGAAGCATTTTGAGCTGTTCTATAGCCTGCACCGCCTACATCTCCTATTCCGTCAACTGGATCAGAAACATCTGTATTGCGCATTCTAACTTCAAATACGCCGCCATTTACTACAACAGGACTATTAACGGCTGCGCCGTATCCTTCGCCTGCTATGTTAATAGTTGTGCCGACAGCTGTATATGCATTACCGGCATTTGCATATTGCAATGCTAATATGTTATTTCCATCTGTAAACACACTATCTACAATAGCTTCAAACGATCTATTGTTTACTGTGCCTGTAATTGGCACTTCTGTACCGTCAACTCCTTCGGCAACTGTACCAAATGTACCATATGAACTGTTACCGTTAGTAGCACGAATTTTTCCGCCATTCTCTGCTAGGTAACCAATGTGACCGTAGTATGAGAACACAGATACAAGCTCTGCTCTGCCTAAGTTAGTAATCCAAGCACCAATGCCATCACTTAAAATTTGTGTAAAGTCGTTTGCAACAATACTATCGTTGCCGCCTGCATGCAAGTCTCCGTCAACTTTCATACCAACACATCCTGTGCCAAATGTTGATACGTTTTGTACGTATGGAGATTTATTTGAAATCCATGCACGAGTATCTGCGGTCCCCCAGCCTGGGTCTAAACTTACAAATGCACCTGCACTCGGGCGTTTAGTTCCAAACGAGTTTGCAGTACTAAGTGTGCCGTTAAGGCCACTTAATGAACAGTTACGTAAACCTGTACCGTTGCGCAGTAAGAACATATTTTCTAATGTAGAACCCATTACTGCATTTACATAATATTTTGCTGCTAGTAATGATTTATAGTTACCTGTATAAATTAAATCATACTTAATAGCATCTAAATATGCATTAATATCTCTAGAACATTTAGCTTCACTGTATACATAAGCAGGATAAGTATCTGCAATGTGTGCTAGTATTTCTGCAACAATAAATGCACGGTTAGCTTCAATTGACTCGACAGCATATGTATAGTCGGTTGTAGTATTAGGTGCATTTGTTCCGTAAGTTACAGGAACTGTAGAGTCGCCTGTCGCACCGTTTACTCCCCAGTCTACATAGTCGTATATTTGTTGTACAAGCTCAGTTGCAAATGTTCCTGCTGCTGCTGCGCCTACAACATGTGTTGTAATAGGATTTAATGAGTTACCTGTTGTTTTTGTAACATTGCCCGGAGCAGTAACAATGTCGGCCATAATAGCTTGAAGTCTAGTAAGTGCATTTAAACTATACGGAGTATCCGTGTTTGAAACTATACTGCCTGCTGCAACCATACGTGTTGAACGTAATTCGTCTCCAACTACTGCTGTGTTTTCAGGAACAATGATCGGAAGTACTTCAGTAAATTGGCCTGTTTTAACAAATATAGTGTTTTGAGGATTTAGTTCTACTGGAATACTTGTAGTAGATTCTGCTGCAACTGCCTCTGTAATAATCTCTAAAAGTGTACTTATAGTAGTTTGTGCATCTGATTCTTCAGTTTTAGTTACATCAGTTGTTCGATTTAATGATCCGTATATTACAGCCGGAGCTACATTGCTAATAACTGCATCGATTACAGTTTCCATATAGTTAATTGCAGCAACTAATTGTTCATCTTCATCTGCAATTGCAGCAATTAAATCACCATTATTATCAAAATAAGTTAAGGCAGCAGTTCTTGTTCTCTTGTTTCCAGAATGTCCTAGATCCCAAAGTAATGCATCTATTATTTGTCCCATATCTCTACGACAAGATGCGATATTATCATTTGTAAATCCAGTCCATATTCCTGTGCCGATTACAATTTGTGCTTCTACCCATTCAACTGTTTCGTCTTGAATAAATGCTTTATTAATCTCTAATAAATATCTAGCGTCAGGTCGCAATGGTCCTTTATCAACTTGTTCTGTTGCGTAACGAATAGTTTTCCATGGCTGATCTAATGTCGATCCGTAAATTGGAGCAGGGCTATCTACACCGTTTGTAGTTTCAACGTAGTAAATATTATTAATAGCACCTAAGTATTTCCACGACGGAGCATCGGCAGTTGTATTAACTGTTAATACTTGACCAACTGTTCCAACTGGCAATCTAGCAGGGCCGCTTCCGCCATAGTAAAGCATATCGCCTTCTGTTGTAAGAACATTGTTCTCTGCTCCAGCTGCTAAAATATTCCATTCACTGCCGTCTACATCTTGGTCTGGTCTATTTTGTAGTGTAACTTCGTCTGATGTATGTGTCAGAACGCATACATAGCTGTTATCACCATATTTTACAGCATCACCTAAATCGTAAATTGTCGCGTCTGCCCAAGTAGCTTTCCAATATATACCACTGTTAAGTCTATCCCAATATGTTGCATTTGGAGGACGTTGACCATTGCCAGGGCCGCCTGTGCCGTGGTCTGCAATACACAAATATGTGTAGCCGCCGATGCTAACTACATCGCCTGTTCTGTATTCGTAGTCTGCACTATCTTCAGCCCACTCACCTTTAAAGCTAAATCCGCTATTAAATAAGTCCCACGATGCTGCATTTTCTGTTGGCTTTAATCCGTTATTAGATAGTACCGCAACGTAGTTATAGCCGCCCCACGTTGCAATGTCACCTGGTTGATATTGTTTGCTAGTATCCCAGCTATTTTCAAATTCTAAGCCTTCAACAAATTGTGCCCAATTAGTTTCGTCAGTTAAAAAATCAGCTGTACTAGTATGGTATGTTGTACAAATATAAAGGCCGCCGCCTTGTTTAACAACATCATTAATTTTATATCTTGTACCGCTTGCCCAATTAAACTTGTATTCAATTCCGTTGTGAAAATAATCCCACTTGGATTGGTCGCCTTCTAAACCAGTTGAACTACTATCAGAGCTTGTATGTCCTGTGTTACAAACATATACTGTGCCGCCGTACTTAACAACGTCATTTACAACATATCGAACACTAACAGTCCAGTCACCTTTCCACGAAACACCTGAAGAAAATTCGTTCCATTTAGCTTGGTCTGCTTCGAGGCCTAAAATATCATTAGCTGCACTAGTATGTTCAGTAATACAAATATAAACAGTACTATTATATTTTACAATATCGTTTTCTTTATATCGTGTTTCAGCTGTCCAATTTGTTTTATAATCAAATCCTTCGGCATACTGATCCCACAGACTTTCGTCATCTTCTAAACCAAGGGTGGTAGTTGCTGCCGATGTGTGCGCAGTGTTTGTAATATAAAGGTTGCCGCCATATTTGACGACGTCATTAATTTTATAAAAAGTTCCTACATTCCAGTCACCTTTCCATTCTTGGCCATCGCTTAACTTATTCCAAAATGTTATAGAGTCGGTTGCAAAGTTCGCAGAACTTGCATGACCTTTAATACAAACATACGTGTTGCCACCATTTCTTACAATATCATCTTTGTAGTATGTTATAGAAGATGCCCATACATTCTTCCAAACAAATCTGATTCTACCTAATTTAAACTCTGCCATTTGATACTCCGACTTTCATATTATATTTATCTTTTTATTCAAACTGTGTATTTACGCCCAGAATCATATACTGCTGTGCTAGTAGTGATCCTGTAAAACCTCCGGACATGTTAACCAATGGTGTTATTTGAATTGGTAGTCCTGAAGTTGTAGTAAGTGTCGAGCCTGTTATTTGTATTTGTCCTGCTATTAGTGTATTAGTTGCTGCATTTGCTCCGCCGCCACTAATTCTACTTTCAATATAGGACTTAATTGCGGCTTGTGTAGGAACAATATTATTAGAATTTGCAATAAATGTTGGTTCTTTACTGAACTCTCTAATAACAACTGCGCTACCACCGACTTGAATTCCGCCTAAACTAATTTCTTCTAGGCCAGATAGATTAAATTGACTTGCACTAATTGTAACTACTCCACGTGCTTGTTCAACTTGGAATAGTTCACCAACTCTAAAGTTACCATCTTGGTCAGTACTTGTATAAAATACTCGACCGCCGCCGCTAGCAACAGTTTCATTAAACGGTTGCCTTTCATTATCAGCATCTTCGCCTTCTAGATATAGTTGAGGATATTTAGTACTTGTAGTGTTACCTGTACCAATGTCTAAGAAGTCGTGTCCTGTTAATCTTATTTGACTATATTGTTCACGTATAATGAACGTTGTATTGTGTATCGGAGATTCTGCATTATCTAGTGACGGTGTAATTGTTAGTTTTGCACTATAAGTACCGCTTGCTAATACTGCATCTTCTATTTTAGATACACTATATCTTTTATCAGAAATGCCGTTGATATTTAAGTTAGCGCCTACAGTAGGAAGATCTGAAGCATTGGCTATTTTAAGTATTTTACCAATTTGATAAATTTCTGCAAATCCGTTGCCTGTTACAGCAGCAGTTGCAGAAACATATCCTTCACCTCTGTTAGACATTTCCGGTTGTGCTAATACACCGTTATGTAAGAATGTTGTAAACACTGCTTCAGCAGTATTTTCAGGATCTTGAATTATAATACTCGGCGCTGAAGAGTAGTTACTTCCTGGATCGTAAATTAATAGACTAGATATTCTGGTGTTTGAAACTTTAGCTCTAATTACAGGACTAGTTCCAGTTGATATAGTGTTCCAATTATTACTGCCTGAATTTAAAAGTATCCAACTATTATTATAGTATACACTACCAGTCCATGTTCCTGTACCAGTTGTTGTAAACGCAGTACTTCCGTCATCTACGGTCCTCCATACATCAGTTCCGGTAGACAATGCTACACTAGTAGTGCCGCCTGTTGCAATAAATGTCCCAGAGCCGTAGCTAACTCTATTTAAAGTTTGATCAGTTTCGATAGTTGTTTCAAACCACGCTATTCCATCAAAACTTCTTGCAACAAGATTACCACTAGCAGATATTGCTACAAAACGCCCGTTGCCATAAATTACTTCGCTCCAGGCTGTTGCACTAACTGCTGATGCAGTTGTTGTCCAAGTTGCGCCGTCATCTGTTGAATAAGCAACATTTCCGTTATCATTAATAATAATAAATTTACCGTTACCGTATGCTGGCAATCCTGCAATTGCAGTAGCTGATGAATAGCTAGATCCGTGATCTGACGAATAACTTACGTTACCGTTTGCAAGTGCTAAAATAACGTTCCCTTCGCCGTCTGATGCAACACCTGTATAATTAGCCGGTGCGCCTGCGCCTTCAGTCCATCCTGTAGGACTACCTGATTGTGAAGTATATCGATAAGTTGAATTTGTTGTAATAATAAATTCTTGACCGGTCCATACTGCTCCGGTACTAGTTGTTGCTACTCTTAACGGACTTCCGGAATTAGTCCACGTTGTGCCAGCATTTGTGCTGTATGCATGTGTTTCGCCTAGATCAGACGGAACAACAAGAATCTTTTGATCATTATCAGAAACAATATGTTTATATGTATTACCTGTTACTGAACCTGCAGTGTATGTAGATGCCGTATATGTAGGCTCTTCAGCTGTTACTTTAGGTTCAATAGAATATCTAGTAGTTTCGTCAAGTGTTGTTTCAATTGGCCAACCTGGGTTAAAGTGATCCCAACCTAAACTTCCGTCACTTTCCCTTGATGGAATTACCGTTTTACTTACAGAATCAAATCCTGCGATTTCAGCGTATTGGCCTACGCCTTTACCACTTTGAATAACTATTCGCATTCCTACATATTTTGATGCTGTTCCAATATCTGCTGCGGCAATGGTAATAAACTCATTACTGCCGCCTTGGCTTGTATTAGATACAAACTGATATCCGCTGCCGCCTGGTAATGTAGAATCTCCAGGATCGACTAATCTAATATTAGAAATTGCGCCTTGTCTAAATTCTTTATAGGTGCCAGCGGCGTTTTGGCCGGAGCCAGAGAATGTAATATCTGCAGATGTATAATCTTGTCCTGCATGAGTATATCCTACAGCTAATACTTGTAAATCAGTTGTGCCGAATGTAATAACTTCGTTTATTAATGCTTCGTTATCTCTGTTGTTAATAATGCCGTTTATTGGTGTTTCGGTTGCATCAAATCCTTCAGCAACTGATCCGTATGTACCGTACGAGTTATTACCATTTGTTGCACGTAATATTCCACCATCCTCTGCTAAGTATCCAATGTGGCAGAAATACGTAAACACAGATACAAGTTCTGAACGGCCACCATTTGTTGCCCAGTATCCAATACCGTCACTTATAACTTGTGTAAAGTCGTTTGCAACAATTGATTTGTTACCGCCACCGTGTAAACTTCCGTCAATTTTCATGCCAATACAGCCTGTGCCGAACGTAGTTACATTTTGTACATACGTCGATTTGCTGGTAATCCAAACACTTTGGTCACTTGTGCCTGTGCCTGGATCTAATGCTACGTATGCACCTCCTGTCGGACGTTTTGTTAGATACTGATTAGATTCGCCTAGTACACCGGTCATTCCTTGCAGTGTCATATTTCGTATGCCGCTGCCGTTTCTTACTCTAAACATATCGCTCGAAGTGGCGCCGATTGGCTGAATAACAGTACTTCTCAGCTCGTCTCCTACTAGTGCAGTGTCTTTTGGGACTCTAATAGGTAACGGTTCGCTATAAATTCCTGTTTTGATAAACACAGTAGCAGGAGTTAAATTAGCTTCGTCTGCTAAAATATATGCACATGCATATGCAACAGATGCAAATGGAGAACTTAACGAAGTACCTGATGTAGGTAAATCTGTACCGTCTGTCGAAACATAATATACCTTAGGTACAACATTGTAATCGCTCCACGAAACTTGTGTGCCATTAGATTTTAGTACTTTACCTGCTGTATCAATTGCTAGTCTAGCAGTATCTGTCCCATCTGTAATCTTAACATCACCTAGATTAGACAATATGTTTGTAGGAGTTCCTTGCGCTAGTACAACCCAGTAATCTGCTGCGTCAAGTTCGGCATCTAAATCAGGACGACTATCACTAGATGATCCAATATGTCTTTCTATACATACATACGCAGTACTTCTGTAAGTAACAATATCACCTAACGAATAACTGTTGCCATCATTCCACTCAGCCCGCCATTGGTCTCCAGGAACTAGCAATTGCCATTTTGTTATGTTCGAATCTGGATTTACATTTTCATTATCGTCTATTGCAATATATAAATAACCGCTTGCACGAACAACTTCGCCTGTTTTATATTCAGTTTCGGCACTCCAATCGCCCTGGTGAGAATAGCTTCTAGTTAATAATTCCCAAGCGCCAGCATCTTGTATCTCTCCATTGAGACTCGGTAAAGTTCCAGTATTGTTTGATAATGCAATGTACGTGTAGCCTCCGTATAGAACAATGTCGCCAGTACGGTATTCTGTATTTGTATTCCAATCATTTTCAAATCCTAGACCTAGAACATAAAAATCCCAATTACTTTCGTCAAGTCTTAAAGAAGTTGTTGATGTATGCCCAGCTGTGGCTTTCCATAAAGAGTGACTACTTTTTACAATGTCGCCAATTTTATATCTTACTGTTGTCCCCCATTCGCCTTTATAATCAACACCGTCGGCAGCAAGTTCCCAGTTCGCTTGATTAGCTTCTAATCCGCCTGTAAGACTATCAGAGCTTGTATGCCCGTCAGTAGCTCTATAAATTCGGCCGCCGTACTTTACTAAATCGTCTGCAATATATCTAGTTTCCGTTGCCCAGTCTGTTAGCCATTTATCTGATCGTGTAAGAATAGTCCATTTTAACTGATCAACTTCTAGACCACTGTCTGCTGAGGCATTAGACTGATGCGAAGTATTAGCTATATAAACAATGCCGTTGTATCTTACTACATCTCCGACATGATAATATGCTTCAGTTGTCCATGTATTTCTCCAGTTATAACCTTTTGAGAATATATTCCAGTTATCTATTTCGTCTGCAATATTTAGAGATTCTTCTGAAGTAGAAGTATGTTCAACAATACACTTATATATGTAGCCATTATATTTTACAATATCGTTAATATTATATCTAATTGTCCGAGCCCAATCAGCTTTCCACTCGAATCCATCAAACATTTGTTCCCAATTAGAATTATAATGTATTGATAATTTATTTCCCATGTTATCATTATTAGGACTAAAGTAATATAATTCTTTAATTACAACAGTTGGTACTTCTACTTGAACTTTTCTAAAGTTACTAGCAGCAAATCCGCTTATATATTGCTCTTGGGTAACTGATACATTATCAAGATAATATGTTACACCGTTGTTATAAACAGTGCCGCCTGCTTTAGTACCGTTCTCAAAAGTGCTAAACAGCAACGGATGAATTTCAGTATTAAAACTCTTATTAGATATATCATCTTGAACAAATATATATGTTTTGCCTTTTAGCAAATTTAATTTAGGCTGTTCATCTGTACCGAAGTAGAATACGCCATGCGGTTGGCTATACAAGTTATCAGATGCAACAGTAACTACTATAGTTTGCGAAGTGTTGTTTGATAGCAAGTCATTATAAAAATTAATTTGAGACATGTGTTCTTGTAGGCAAACATATGTCTTGCCCGAGTAAGATATTACATCATCTTTTTTATAAGCAGTTGCGTTATTCCAACTACCTTTCCAGTTAAATTTTAACCTGTCAATTCTAAATTCTGCCATTTTTTTAAGTCCTTAGATTATAATATGTCATTAACAGACTCGACTAGTCCGTCTGATGACGAGTTATCATCGTATGTATAATTTTGATTTATTCTTGCTACTAGTTCGCCTTCGGCGTTAACATAATAAGAAATATTTCTTGCATCCCACCGAAATTGCTCATAATTTAAATTTTCATAAACTATTTCGTGTGCAGTATTTCTTCCTTCATAAAAATCTTGCCCGTCTGTAAAGTCTGGGTAATTGCCTGACGGTTCGCCAGATTTATTTATTGTAATTGAGTCTGTAGTTTTTAACTGATCTGCTTTACCGATAAATAATTCGCCTTTATCAGTTCTACGTAAACCGTAAAAGAATCTATCTTGTACTGCTCCGTTAATGTGATCTGGTGTAAATCCTGTGTAACTTGACATATTTTTTTATTCCTTATACAATATCTACGTAACTTATAATTACATCTAACGCTTCGACTTGATCAGCTACAAAATATAATTCGTTAGACGGCGCAAGTATTAATTTTTCGCCTGCTGCTAATGCTTTTAAACTACTATTTGGAGGCACCATTACATCTTTCATAAAGTAACCTTCAACACTAGTGTCGTCGTGTAATAGTATACTGGCATATACTATAAAATCTGTTAAATTAGCTAAATTAACTCCAATTATAGTTGACTTAGTAGATGCGTCCGTTTCTAATGCAAGAATAGGAACAGGTCCTACTTCTTTTATTACTTTATTTTTAAATTGTGTTGCCATCTTTTTATCCTAGTGTTATAACGTATTCAATTGCTAAATCTTCTGCTGCTGCAAAACTAATAGAACCTGTTGCGCCTGCAACAGATACCCAACTAAATCCGTCCCAAATTTCCATATACCGTTGTTCTGTATTATATCGTGTCATTCCAGTTTCACGATATGCTTGTGCCGGGCGCTGATTGTTTGTTCCAACAGGTACGATAAATCCGTTTGTTCCTTCGATCTTAAAGTAGCCGCTGCCTTGTTGTTGAAAGTTTAATACTCCGTCTACTTCTCTGTTTGTAATAGTCGAGTCTTTAAATGCTAAATTATCTATAACAACTTCGCCTGTGCCGTTTGCACTCAACGTTAAGTCAGTATTAATTGTTTCAGTTGTTATAACATTTCCATCAATACTTATGTCATCGACTTCAATTCTTGGAGTAGATAACTTATCTACATCAATTGTTGTAACTACATTGTCTTGAATGTAGAATCTAATTACTCCATCGTTTGCACCAGGAGTAAGTTCTGCTGTAATACGTGTGTCTAAATCTAAATCGTAAACACCGTTAAGTGCCATCCAGTTGCCGTCATAGCCTTCATACAATGCTGTATCGGTATTATAACGAATCATACCTGTTGCTGGAGTAGGACGACTTGCAGTACTTCCTTTTGGAAGTTGTAGCGCACTTGACGAATTAATTCTAACTGTGCCGCTATCTGCATCTAAATTAATGTCGCCGCTTAAACTTTCAATAGTGTTGCCGCTTAGACGTAAATTACCAGTGTCAATTTTTTCACCAGTAATAGTTGTTTGACTACTGCCTGTAGTAATTGTAATACCAGCAGATGTATTAATATTAAATGTTGAACTACTAAAGTCTACAGTTCCGTCTGCTTGGTTAACATAAAATAAGTCGCCAACTCTAAAGTCACCTTTGTGATCTACACTGCTATATCTTATTTGCGCATTGTTTGTTTCAACAATTTCGTTTGCTTGTATTACACTAGTTTCGTCGTTGTCAATCTCTTTGCCTACACCAATGTACGCTAAGTTTTGACTAATCAAGTACATTAGTACACCCGGGCCGTCTCCTACAATACCGTAGTTGCCGTATACACAAGCACTTGCAATTGCACGTACTTCTGCACCAAATTCTGTTTGATCTGCTAGTGTTACAAACGAAGCTGTTGCGCCATTACTAAAACGTAAATCTTGTGAGTTAGTAGTGTCGTCTGTAAATGTATTTGCACCGTCTACTGCATTGTTAAAATGTAATAATAATTTAGTATCACTATCACTTGCAAATTCTGATAAAGGAGCAGTAAAGTTAATTGTATATCGAGATAATCCTTTAGTAACTCTAAATTCGTCAATGTAGCCATTTGTGAAGTCTGCACCGTTCCAGGTAGCTCCTATTACTAAAGGTTTAGCAATATCGTAATCTGTTGAGTCTACCCAAGGCGTTCCTTGACTTGCTCCATTAACATATAATTTTGTAGTGCCTGCACTGCGACTAACTGCAATGTGATACCATGTGTTAACTAATAATGTAGGTCCAGTAATTCTATTTGCATTAAAAGAATAAAAGTTAAGTTGTGCGCTTGAGTTAACATAAAGTACCGGAGCAACGTCTGTGCCTGCACCTGCTCTAAAATCAAATAAGTTGTTAGTTACAGAAACATCTGTAAGATAGAACCAACCTTCAACAGTATAATCGCCTGTGCCAAACCCAAAGTCGTTGTTGCCTGCTACACCTAGATAATCAGTAGTGCCGTTAAGTTCTAAACTACTTGTGCCAAACTTCTTAACAGTTGTATCAGTTGTAGGTGTTCCGTACTTGGTTATAATTTTGCCACCGCGTTCGCCGGCAGTTTCTAATCCTGTTAGATTTCCGTCTACATAAAACTTACCATCTGCATCAACGCCATTAATAGTGCCTGTTGCAAGAACAGTAGTTCCGTCTGTGTCGTAATAACTAAATGTGTTTGTGTCTGCAATAGTGCCAGTTAACCCTGTAACTCTAACTGCTGTCTTACCTGTGCCGCGTAAACCTGTTGCTCCGTCTACACCATATATGCCACGATTAGCAAAGTATGTAAATGAGTTTAGCCATTCTACTCTAGCTCCGTTAGTTATTGTAATAGCGTCTACGCCAGGTGTAATAAACGTGGCACTATGGAACAGCATTGTTGCTTCCAAGCTTGTAGCGCCCGCTACAGACCCGTCTATGTACGCTCCTTTACCAGCATCGCCCTGCGCAAAACCTCTAGGATCTGCTGCGCTTGTTACACTACCCATTGTAATTACGCTAAGGTTTCTCATGTAAGGTGAACGGTTATTTCCTGATACTACAAAGCCTGGTGCAAACTTAAATGCGTAGCCTGTGTAGAATCCTGAAATAGTTAAGTCTTCAATTGTTGCTCCTGCATTAACTAAAAATGCATCATTACTGTTTGTTCCGGCAGTTGGAGTAATGTTAACTCCACGCATAGTGTGACCTTTTACAGTTACGCCTGCAGGAACAGTCATTGGGAATATCTCTTGGTATACTCCTGGATAAATGTGAATTGTGTCGCCACTAGTTGCTTGTGTTAGTGCAAACTTTAATGAACCATATGGATCGTTAGGGTGATCACCTGTATAACTATCACTGCCGTTTTCTGCAACATAAAATATATTGCCTTGACGTAGAGCAATATCTACACCGTCAACTGTAATTGAATCTGTAGTAACTGTGTTTGCAAAAAAGTTCTGTGTTCTAACATCTGACCAGTACTTAGTAGTACTGCCTAAACTGTATGTATTAGTAACGTCTGGTATAATGTCTGAATTAATTTCTGCGTTAAATATAACGTTGTCAGTGTCAGCATCGCCAATAGTAATATTACCATCTGCTGTAATATTACCTGTTGCTGTAATATTACCTGTTACATTTGTATCTGCAAATATTTCTACAGTGCCAGTGCCGTTAGGATTAAATTCAATGTTTGCATTAGTTTCATTTGAACTAATGACATTGTTTTCTAAATCTAAACTGTCAATTGTTAATTTGTTTTGGTATATAACATTATCAGCAGCGCCTAAACTAAGCGTAGGTTGCGTTGTTGAAATTGTTGTTCCGGTAATATTTACACTACCAATATTAGCAAGTGTGCTAACTTCTAGTGCTGGTGCCCGTGTTGTGCCAATTACATCTAAGTCGTATTGGGGCGAGGCATTGTTAATGCCGATGCGATTATTATTTACATCTAAGTATAGTAAATCGTTCTCAAAGGCTAAATTCACTCCTTCACGAAGTAAGTTTGCTTTTAAGAGCGGAC
>Ga0307488_10000407_pt1 | contig 35215 bp, 26 predicted proteins | sample SB02metaG_FD_202248 | JGI IMG/M metagenome (GOLD analysis project Ga0307488, IMG submission 202248) | Sea-ice brine microbial communities from Beaufort Sea near Barrow, Alaska, United States - SB 0.2 | ecosystem: Environmental > Aquatic > Marine > Coastal | place: USA: Alaska | collected...
CAGATAATTCCGGTGGTACTGGAATGATCGAATTAGTAACCGGGCCATTGCCATTTGTCGAGGCTAAATTAATTATGGCTAAAACTCTAAAATGGATTAGAGAAAATGGAAAGACTAATGACAGATGTTCTATCCATGTTAACATTGCTTTTGATGGGAAAAAACTAGGGCCTATTGTTAATATGTCTAAATTAGATATCGGCAAATTTGTACTTAACTTTGATGAGAATAAAGTATATGAAGCATTTCCAAATAGAAGAGATTCAGTATACGCAAAATCAATAAAATTTATTGTGCCATTAAGCGGTATGACTCAATCATCACCAGAAAAAAATCTTTGGAAAAACTATATGTTTGTCAAAGAAAAATATTACGGTATTAATTTTGGAAAGGTGGCTAAAGGTTATATTGAATTTAGATATTTAGGAGGTAAGGATTATGAAAAGAAATATTCTACTATTCTTTCAATGACTGAGCATTTTATTACTTCATTATATGAAACTTTAGTTAATCCGAAATATAGTGAATCTGATCTTAAGGTTTTAGATAAGATTCTAGAAAAGCATAAAACTGTTGTTGAATCTTATAGAACCTATTCTTCATTTAAAGAAAAATTTCCAGACATCCACTTAATGATTGATCTTCAGACCTATGATCAAATCGTCGAATTGTATTATCCTAAAATTAGAGAAAAGATTTTTGATTTAATTACGAGGGCTGATATGAATAAAGGGTTAATTAATTATGATGCTGATACAGGGAAAATACAAATCAAAGATGCTAAGCTAATGAGATGCTTTGAGATAAGTGGTGTTGATATTGTTGATTCAGTTATCCAAGGTAATATTGTTAATTGCGATATCTTTGGTTGTGATTTAAAAAATTCATCTATATTTGAATCTAATCTTTTTGGTGCTACTATTGCTGAAGATTCTAAAATAGAAGAATCTTATGTAAGCAGAAATGTAATATGCCAAGATAGTTACGTATTTGGTAAAAGAGGAGTATTCAGTGGAGAAATGGAGGGTGGTATTTTTAGACAAGGCAGAGCAACAGAGCTGGCAAGATTTAGTGATACTACTGAAGTAATAGAAATAGAAAAAATTAAATAAAGATATGGCTAGTAGTAAAAGTTGGTGTAACCCTGATTCACAGGAATGTTTAGACGCACTCATAAAGGAAATAAATGATGATCTAACTGTTGGGTGCCAAATACCTTTCACAGTACCTAAGAAAGAACTTGCTCATATTATTAGCAGGGCAAAAGATTACTTTTATAAAATATATGAGGATAGTGTTGAAGAAATGTTTATTGCATTACCTGCATCTGCTTGGGGTGAATCTGCGTTTAAGCAAGGGATTAGCCACAATAATACAACAGGGGCAACACCTAATGTGTTAACTGAGAGTGATGTTAATAATCCTAGGGGTGTTGTAAAAATGCCGTCGACTGTTTGGGCTGTTAATAATGTATTTCAAATAAACGGTTTTTCTGGGGAAGATGGTGGGTTTGGTGATAATTCATTTTCTGCTGGAGATGTAGATTTTTCATTAGATAAATTTATATACTCTGATGTATATGGTGCAGGTATTGGATCCGAAGACTTAATGTATTATGTAATTAATTCAAAATTCATAGATATGTCAAGACAAATTTTACAAGCTCAGATATCATATAACTATAATAGACTAACCAAGAAATTTAGATTTATGGGAGAGTTACCTAAAAGGGGTGCATGTATATTTCAAGTTTATAATACTATTCCTGATTGTGATCTTTTCCAAGATGAAGCATTCATAAGATATTGTTGTGGTATGGCTAAAATTCAATTGGCTAGGATCGTAGGTACATTCCAATTTAACTTACCTGGTAATATTACGATTAATTATGATTTGATCTCTAGTGAAGGTAGAGAAGAAGTAGATAGAGTAGTCCAAGAGATAAAGGACGATGAAGGGGTAGATTACTTTTTCACAGGATAAAATATAATCTAAGACCCTCAAAAAATTTGGAGAATATATAATAAAAGAATATTCTCAATGATAAAGGAAATATACAGTAGAGAAGTAGATGCACCAAAGTACAACGATGATATAATTGAGGTGACAGATCAATTACAGCAGCTCATCCTTAAGATAGAGAATTGTTTGTTTACAAGACAAGGTGATGTACTAGGTTCTCCTAATATGGGGTGTAATTTAGATGATCTTATCTTCTCTTTAGTTTTAAATGAATCTGTTATTGCTAAAAAAATTAGTAGCCAGATCCAAACATATTGTTTAAATAGTAGCAGTAGCCAATTTGGTATAGATGTAAGAGTACAATTCTACAGTGTAGTAGAAAGAAATGGCTGTTTAGTAGATATTTACGTAAATGAGCAAAGAGTCATAGGAGCTTTGTTTTAAAAATAAAATAATTAATGTCATTTTTTAGTAAAACCAGAATTAAAGCAACAGAGTTATTCTTTGACGCGTTTCAATACTTACAGCGCCAATATGACCAGTCCGGTGAAGTGTTTACACCTGCATCACCATTTGGACAGATACTTACTGTTGTTGCAAATTTAGGCGAGCTTATTTTATTTTATATTGAATCTGTTGCAACAGAATTAAATATTAGCAGAGCAAGAAATATTGAATCAATCTATGGGTTATCAAGATTAACAGGGCATGATCCTAGTAGAGGAATATCTGCACAAGGAATAATTGGATTAAGATTAAATACATCAGCCGCAAGTTTAGTTGAAGGAGATTATGTACAAATATTAAATTACTCTGCTGTAGAAGTAGGTCAAAATGGATTACAGTATTTTATAAAATTTGATAGTGATTATATAAGGTTAGAAAAAACCACAAGGCAATTTGTGAATGTAGAATTAATACAAGGAAAGCGCGAAGACCAGACATTTACTGGTACTGGTGAGCCTTTACAGAGTTATAATTTAATAACCAAGGAACCAACAGATCAATATATGGTTGATATCCATGTTGATGGTAAATTATGGAAGAATGTAGATTCTCTATATGATATGAATAATAGAGAACAAGCTGCGATGGTAAAAACCGGTGTGAATGGTGGAATAACTTGTTTTTTTGGAAATAATCAATTTGGTCAGCCTCCTGCGTTAGGTTCTATAATTAAAGTTACTTATGTTAAGACTAGAGGAACTGGTGGAAATATAGGAGGTAATAATCTAGACATTAAGTTTATTGATATAGGAACCGATCCTACTGGACAAGACATAGATTTAGATCAAGTATTATCATTAAATATTGTAAGAAACCCAATGTTTGGTTCTGATAGTGAAGACCCTTCATTTACTAGATTAATTGCGCCATACCAAAGTAATTCATTTGTATTAGCTAATCCTAATAATTATATTTATTATTTGAGTAAATATGATTTCTTTTCTTTCGTAGATGCGTATAATACAAAAGACGATCAGTATTTAGATGATGATAATGTTATATACTTATTTCTTATTCCTGATATTGCAAAGAAGATAACAAGTGATTTAGATTATTTTAGTATACCTGCTAATGAATTTACAATGACTGCTGATGAAAAGGAAATGGTATATGATATATTAAATAAAAGTGGAAGACAGCTTGTCACAGCTGAAGTTAGAATTAATGATCCTGTAATTAAAAGATATGCATTAAATATTGTTGTAAGATATGTTGAAGGATTTGATAAAGATGCAATACATGCAGAAATAAGAGAGCAACTCAGTACATATTTTATATACATTAACAGAAGAGATAGAATTCCAAGATCAGATATTATTTCAATCGTAGAAAATGTAGATGGTATAGATTCCGTAAATGTGTTCTTTATTTCTGAAGAAAATGAAAAAGCTATAGCTGAAGGATTTTATGAAGTGCCTGTATATGGAACAGATCCAGTAACAGATCAAAGAGTGCTAATAGAAACTAAAAAAGTAGAACTTAAGGTAGATGAAGATCCACAATTAGGCTTGGATGAATTTGGCGATGTCGTAATTGGTCCGGAGGAGTTAGCAATTATAAGAGGTGGTTGGGATGATAGAAACGAAACTTTTTATGAAGCAATACCTAATAAGAATACTGTAAGTTCTCTTAATATATTCTTTAAAGGAACAATACCAAACAATCTATACAATAAAACTCAGCAAACCAAGTTTAATGATCTTAAGAGAAGTAGAGGAACTACAATTGCAACATCAGGTAATTCAAGAAGCACAAATACTGGTAGGCTAAAAGATAATCCTACATTAAAAACACTACAGGGAAAGTAATATGAATAAATTTACGGAGAGAAGAACTGGAATGCCTAGTATCTATAAAGCTACTTATGAGGATGGGTGGGAGCTTAAAAATTTAGGTAATGATTATAATGAAAATTTAATGAAGAATTCTTTTTCTAATTATATGTTTAGGAATGCAAGGCTTGGTAGTTTTATTGAATTTTACTTAAAACCTATTATGACATTTTGGATTAATAAAGTAAAATATTTAAGAATATTTTATAACTTTGGAGTGCCTAAAGATTATCAAAAAATAAACTAAGATGGCTAATAATTGGCAACATTTAAATTTCTTTGACAAGAACGGCAAGTATTATAATTTTGATTATGATTATTCTTCTGATAAATGGACAGGTACTGTTTACTTGCCTGAAGTTTCTATAGGTTTATTTGAAGTTGGGCAGTTATTTATATTAGAGGAATTCATTGATAAAAATACTAATGCAAAGAAATTTGGATTCCCACATGGCATAGAAGTTGCAACTGGGACAACTGGATCTACAAATGGAGTCTGTAATTGGAATGCAGAATGGCAAACTACCGATCCTACTGAAATATTTTTATTTCAATTTAATATGAATTTTAATTCTGGTACCCAGACATCTTTGGAATTAGAGCCTGATGGGCCGCCACTACAAGTCATAACCGAATTAGAAATACCACTAGGATCTGATCCTACTGAAACCGTTAACCCAGAAGGGTATACTATTACTGATATTATTGAATCCGAGGCATTGCAGATTAACTTTGCGATTAGGTCAGAAACAGAAAATACGTTTAAGCGAACATTATTAATTAAAGATGATTGTACTGGTAATGTTATTGCTGAAATATTAGTATGGGGTGAGACTGTCGGTGAGGATGAAAGATTACGAATCATGACTCAAAATATGGGCTATAATATTTTAGAGTCTGATAGTAGTGTATTTAGAGATACTAACATAAAAGAGATATTACCTAACTTTGAAGAAGTCAATTTAAAGAGAAAGGAAATAATGATGGAGGGTTCTAATATCTATCCTTTTATCGGTTCTTATAAAGGTTTAATAAATGCAATAAAATTCTTTGGTTATGATACATTAAAGGTTAAAGAATTTTGGAGAAATGTAGACGCAAATTCTCCAATGTTTGGTAAGTATATACAAAGTAATGCTATTTCAATACTTGATCCTATTGTTCAATTAAATGATAAAGAAATTACATTACCTAATAAGAGATTTAGAAAAACAAGTTTATTTAGTTTAGTGTATAAAATTAATGAAATTGTACCTGATAAATTTACTGATGAAGATTTACCTATAACAGAAGAGGTTTATGATTTTACTATTGAAGAAATTTTAATTAAGTTATTTGGATTAAAGAAAAAGTTAGAAAATGAATTTTTACCACTTAATGCTAGAATAAAAGATATAACAGGAGAAGCAGATTTCTTTGGGTTACTTGAAGTGGTAAATACAAATAGTAGAAATAAGAAAGATGAAATAGTTGCAGGTATAGATACTAATTTTAAATTGTCTACTGATGATTGTATCTACATGGACGATCTCAGGTCATTTAGTTCATTTTGTTTAGCATCAGAAGCAATAGTAAATGAAGCTATATTAAATTTTTGTAATGCATATATTTCCCCATTGACTGGAAACGAAGCAATTGGTAGAAATTTAGTACTAGGGCCAATTTCAACAGGTGAAGTTTATCCACCAGCACCAGTAGGACCAGATCCTAATAGTCCACTAGGTTCATTGTATGATGGTAATAATACTACAGTATCTGCTTTGGCTGATGCGTTTCTTGCTTACTTTACAAGATATGCCCCTAATCTTAGTAGGGTCGGTGCTTGGCCAGATGGAAAGTCTTCATATTATTTACCGGACAAACCTGGCATACCTGTTGGTGCAATGACGGTTTTAGAAAACACTTCATTTAATAATATAACTTGGAATAATGTAGATTCAACATGGGATCAGCTAAATAATGCAAATACATTTTTTACATTTGACATTGATCCACAGGGTGTTGCTGCAGGGGATGTTTTTACTGTTAATGATCCTGGTACAAATACGGGTGCTACTTACACTGCACAGGTAGGTGATACTGATACAGAAGTTAGAGATGCTTTATACAATCAATTATCTGCACTAAAGAATTCATTTACTGAACCGTGGGTGTATTTTGATATATCTAAAGTCAACGTAGTCACTGGGGATGTTATTAGGCTGTTTGGGCAGAACCTAAATAAACTAAAAGTTACATGCGACTCTATATATGGTTCACAATTATTATTTAATCAATTACCTGGAGAGACTCTGTTTACATGGGGCGGTATAGAAAAAGGAAACTTTGATGAGATAGAGTGGACTATTTATAAAGATGCTAATGATAATACTCCTGCATATTATAAAGTATATAGAGGCCCTCTTTCCCAATATAATAAATTACCATTAATACTACCTTATGTTGGAACATATAGTGTAGAAATGAAGCTATATGACTTGTATAACAATATATCATCTAATGTTAAACCTGATTTTATTTGTGTTGATAACAGAGAGGTAGAATATTCCGGGTGGTATCAATCAAGAAAATCTAATTATACCTGGTCCAGTGAAGGTAAATATTTATGGAATGATTATGGTTCATTGTGGAATTTACCTATTGAACCTGCTATAACATGGGATGAGGAAACTCCTGGCTTATATTCTTCACTAGATAGAGTAAATGCTATCCTTAATAATTTTGGATTAGGTACTTCACCAGATTTTCAATTATTAAATTACCAGGATGACGGTAAAGCTAGTTTTTCTGGACCTTATAGATGGGATAATTTAAATACAGGTGGGTGGAACGATACTTATCATCTATGGTGGGATATGACTAGCACAACTGGTGATACTCCTGCATTTTTTCAATTTAAAGAAGTTGAGCCAGAAACTTATCTTAAGATAACCGATGTTAATGGCGAAACTGCAGAACATTATTTTGATTCAACTACCACTACATTAGCACAAGCAGCAGCAGGATTAAATACTAGTACAAATAGAATTATTAATAAGTATGTTTATAACGTAGTTTATGACGCGAGTAGTAATCAAAAATTTGTACAGGCAGTGTGTAGGTATTTTGGGGTACATGGCGATTGGAAGTATCTTGATATTGTATATGCTAATGGTGATAGAGCATGCCCATCAACTGGTGTAACTGGTGCGCCGTTCCCAACAGGGGCGACAGGCTGTCCTAGTTTAATTTATAGGAAAGGTTTAAGCAAATCCAGTAACCCAACTTGGAATACTGCTAAATTTATAAACAATGGTAAGACAATGCCAAAAATGACATGGTTTATGTTTGTTTATGATAAGTGTAAGATTCCAGGTAAAGCCAATCCTAGATGGATTATCAAAAATACAACTAACTCTAAGATAGCTGATATATATTTTGATAGTAAATACTTAACATATCTGTTTAAGGAATCTGGTAAATATGAGATTACTCTTGAACTCACAGATACAAATGGGAATAAATATAAAAAGGGTAGAAATATCCTAGTAATAAAATAACTAATGAAAAATAAAATTAAAACATGGCTATATCAGTAACAGAAATTCTTGGGACAGATTCATTATCCGGCTCTAGGTTAGTATTGAATGACAACTTCAATATTTTAACAAGTGAAATCAATGCAATGGAGGTTTACATTAATCCAACGGCAGGTACAATTAACAATCTTAATAATCTTCAAACCGAGGCGTTAAGAGTTGGCTTAAGCACTATATTATTAGATATTAATGCTTCTACTTTTGATGTTCTAACTAACGTTAATATGACAGGTAACCTTAACCTTAACGGAGGAGGTTTATTTAGAAATGACGTAAATGTAACCACTTTAAATGATACTACTGCTGCAGGCAGTAGTTTAATTAATGTAGGTGGTACTGGAACAATACCAGGCTCGAGTATATATAGAGTTGGTAATTCATTAGGGACAACACTTACACTCCAGGTATATAATGGGGCAATTGGTCAAGAAATATTCTTTACTTATTCAGAAGCACAAACTGGTGTAATTAGTATTGCTAGCCCAACAGGATCATTAGTATTACCTGGTACTACGCCTAATAACACTAAAATTAATTTAGCTGCTATAGGGCAAACTGCACACTTATTATGTGTTGATCGTGGAGATGGAAATGGGGTTTGGTTCTTGGTTGGTGGAGCTGGGTATACAATAGCTTAATAAAAAGAAAACAGATACATGGCAACTACGCCTTTAATTAAAACGCCGCAGGCTGATGGAGGTACATTTTATACCTTCTCTTCTTCTGCGAGAGATCTTTCAAAGACTCTTAATAATGATCAACTTAAATTGGTCTTTTCTAAGTTTGTGCTTTTAAATATTCCAGACTTTGATGGGCTTCCTTACCCAGGTTTTGGATCAAATCAGAATTACATGCAATTTGATACTATTGATGGTATGATTGCTAGTGGCGGGAATGCAGCTGATCCTAATGTTAACTTTACACAAAGTCTTCAGAATTACGCACTGAACTTAGAAGAGTTAATAATTAGTGATACTTCTTATGATAATACAACACAGAGATCTGTTGCAGAGCGAGTATTCTTTAAATGGATGAAAGAGACTGGTTCGATGAGGTTTAGACCTGCTACTAATCTTGAAAAAAATCCTGGAGTTTCTCGGCCTTTATTTGTAGAAGAGGATACTGTGCTAACCGGGAGTACTCAGTATAGAAGAGTTGTACAATATGTTGGTGATATTGATATTGTAAATAATGTAGATAAAGCAGGAGAAGCTTATACTGAACTTTATATTAACGTGCCTACTGAAGTTGGTGGAACTCCAACTATTTTATTTGATTCTATTTCTGATGCCAATTATCAACCAAGTTTAACAATACGAGGCAAAGATGAATATATTTTAGGTCGTGGTATTAATACTATACACCCACAAGGATTAGACACTTTCGCATTCTATGATTATGACCAGCCTTTAGCTGGCCCTCCAATAAATGGTGGGTATACTGATCCTAATGCAAATTGGATGAATGAACCTAACCCTCCTACTTCGGTAGATTCTTATTTTACTGAACCTATCACCTTCACAAATTCTGCTAGTGTACCTATAAGAAAATATCCTGCAGATTACGGTAACCCTGCAAATTTTAGTGGTGTTACTTATGTAAGATCTGAATTAGATGGAATCAGTGTTGATTTTACACCAAACGATTATGAGCAAATTATAACCGATCCTAGTATTTCAACGATTCCACAATTTAATGGAACTGATCTATCTAATACTTTTGAATTTAATGCGGTATTAGTTTACTATGATATGGTAGACACTAGTAATGCTGCAAATACAGTTACAAATCTTTATGGTATTTTACTTGTAGATAATATTACACCAACCACGGATGGTGGCTTCATTCAGAGATATCCTAAATATAAACCTAATAAGGTAACAGGACAAAATGGAAACAGTTATGGATTTAAAATCAATTTACGGTTTGATGCTTCACCTGGAACATCAGGTATAGACACAATCGTCAATGACTATAATACATTTTCAATGCAGCTCTTTAGTGAAGCAACTGCACAATTACAAGAATCTGCAAAAATATTTCAGAACCAACAGTTAGAAATATCTACATTAGATCAAAAGGTTCAAGTATTAGAAAATCAAATAACTAATGTTGCTGATGTGACTTCTCTACAAGCACAAATCACCAGTGTACAAAATCAACTTGATAATGCAAATCTTGCATTTGCAAACGGTACAGTATTACTTGATCTTATTGCAAAAAATTCAGATGAGATACAAGGGTTGGCTCAAGGTAACGTACCAATTTCGTTACAATATAATACAGATGTAGTTAGGCAAGGGACAGGTATTACAGTAGATACTAATACACCTAATATAATTACTATTTCATTAGATTCACAAGAATATAATTTTAATGTACCTTTTAATAGCGATGAGGTACAAATAACAACAACTAATCCGTTAAACTTAAATCAAGCAATACCCCAAGTGTTTACTTCATTAAGAACTTATACTAACATGTTAAGATTAGATACAGTTAATGAGGCCGGAGGGGACTTAAATATTTATATTAATGATACTAGTGTACAGTGGAAAACTGGGCAGGTTTTAAGACTAGTATTTAATAATGAGTTAAATATAGGCTCTAGGAATATTAGAATTTGGACTGATGCAACAGATAGGTTAGGTGCAGGTTCTTATGGAATATCTATAGGTGTAATTACTAATGCTGATATATCTAAAAATCCTATTATTGAATTTATATGTACTGAGCAAGGTGTGTTAGATTTTGTATATGATATAATTAAATAAATAATAAAAGAAAGAATACAAATAGATGGCTAAAAATAATTCAATATCAACACTTTTACCTGAACTTCTTAGACTTTTTAATAATTCTTTAGAAAGTTTTGAAAAGGTTAATCAGGCCATAACTTCTAGTAATGAGTCGGTTACAATAAATATTCAAAATGATAACGGAACAAATTCTAGAGTTACTATTCCTAGTTTTGGCTTTCTTAAAAACTCTGTTGATAGACTACAAACTAATATTGATACTATTACAAACTTAAATGGTAGTAATAGCTCTATTAGGCTAGCCGATGGTACATTTAGAAAATTAGTATTAGCAAAACTTCCTACAGAAGCACAGGATTTAAATTCTATAAATTCTGTTGAAAACTTTAACATTAAACCTAATTGGTTTTTTGAGGAATTAATTAATCCACTTCTTTATGTATCTTTTGATTTAACAGGCCAAGTGCCTATTGATACTGAAAGAGCTATAATCCAAAGGTATATTTTAAATACTAATACTCAAACTAAAGTTAATTACTTCGTAGATAATTTTGAAGGTAGAGCTGATATAAGTTATAATGATTTCTTACAGCAAATAGTTGAAAGAAATATTTCATATGTATTAGATGAAGCAGTAGTAGACCTACCGCCTAGAATAAAAAGATATACTGGAAACTTTAGTGTACTGAGAATATCAGATGCTACTGTTACAGAGGAAATAAACGGTGTTAGCGTCACATCTCAAAGAAAACAATATAAACTAAATAAGATATTTTATACTGACTCAGAGGCTGATTTTGATGATACTATTCAGCTATCTGTTGGTGATAGTTTAGAGGTTATAAGTAATCCTATTAATACAAGATATAGAATAATAAAATTAGATTCTAGTACTAACACGGTTATTTTAGAATTAGTTGAAGGATCAGATCCTATAAGAATCGGTTCTGATATTTTAAAAATATCATCGTCATTAGAAGATAATATACAAGTTGATGTTACTGTTGGGTTTAATGAAAGATGCGTAACATTTGTTAAGCCTATAGATCCTGATTCAAAAATACCTTCAGTGAATTGGTCTCCAGGTAGTGCATTTTATACAAATACATTGACTACTGTAAACTCTAACGGTGCTGAGCAAACTTTATCTGAATATTATCAACAAAGTGCAATTGACTTTGGTTCAATGTTACTTTCGTTTGCAGATGATAAAATACCGACAACAAGAGATGGCCTTACACCTAATTCCCCAACAGTAAATGTAGAAGATTTCAAAGTTAAAATAATTAATCAGCAGGTTAGTGAATCCCCAGCGATTATACAATTAACTGATTTAAGTAGCCAAAAAAATACTATTGAATCAACGCTGAAAGAATTAGATGGATCTATTAGACAAAACAGAACTAAAATACAAACTACTAATTACTCTACTGAAGTTGAACGTGATGCTGATATAAATGCTCTACAAGGGACAATAACAGAGAGATCTTCACAAGCTGAATTATATTCATCAGTAGTAAAAGAAATTGATGCTAATGCTAAAGACAATTCAGTTTCAAGTATTTCTCCTAAATATAGAGCAAGAGGGTTTTGGGCAATGCCAGAAGAAAAGTCAACGCCTGCAACCGGATCACAGGCTATAATTAAATTTAAAATAAGATACCGTTATCTTTCAGATGATGGTGCTGCAAATCCAGTCGATCAGTTTAGCTTTAATGATGGTAGTGGAAAAAGCGAAGGCGCATTTTCAAATTATATTATTATTGAAAGTACGCTAAGGCCGAGAGTAAAAAACCCTGTGACTGAGGTTTATGAATGGGTAGAGATAGATGCTAACAATGCAGAGTCGGTCAATATTAATCAATTAGACATACCGATAAGAAAGGGTGAAAAGGTAGAGGTGCAAGTAAAATCAATTAGTGAAGCAGGCTGGCCATCTAATCCATTGGAAGGTCCATGGTCTGATCCTGTAATAATTTCATTCCCTGCCGATCTTAGTTCTGATAATGCAGTAGAAGCTATTATCAATCAGAATCAACAAGACTTAGCCAAAGTTTCATTAGAACAAGATTTAAATGCAAAAGGTATAGATGAACATTTAAGTAGTTCATTTGTTGCAAACGAAACTTATTTTGCGCACTCTGCTCCAGTTATTGCATCAGGATTTTTATCAGAAAACCAAACTCCTATTGATTTATTTAGTAAACTAAATGAGATGCAAGCTAGGTTAGATGAATTTTCTGAAATACTAAGAAATGCACAAGGGGAATTAGTAGTAACTTTAATTGATGATCAAGGTAATGTTACAAATCTTAATAGAAATGCAGTAACTAAAGTTTTTGCAGGTTTCTATTCACAGGAGGTATCCAACCTAGACGATCCTCGTGGAGCTGTTATATCCAAAACATTTTTTATTAATTTAGCAAACCGAGAACAAACTGGTTTAAGATTAGTTTCAAGAATAGCTGGTAACCGACAGAGGATGGTTAAACAATCTGAAAACCCTGGATATTTAATAGGCGATGTTACTTCAGGCTCTACAATATTACCTGCTACTTATTCATGGTTAGATAATAGCTCAAATAATCAAAGTAATGGTAGAGCAACATATACTGCAGACGATTCTGATTATAACACCGTTAGAAAATATGATTTGGCACCAATCCTTTTAACAAACCCGACAGTTGATTCTACATGGAGCTATGGGCAAACAACTTCAATTGCACCATATCAATCTACACAAAACAAAAATCAATTTATAAGTAGCAGATACAGCGATGTTTCATCTGAAGAGAATTTTTATAGTTATGTAAATCCAGATAATGATTATACTTTTAATTTAGATACTGTGGAGAATTTTTATGGTAGAACCGGGTTTATAAGTACTTCAACTGCTGGTGAATTTATATGGGGCGGTGGTTTTGATGCAGGTGGGAAACCTACCACTGCACTTACATACGATAACCTAGGAATTGATGATACTATAGAGATACAGATTACACACCCATATATACAAAACTTTGAAACTTATAGACAAGCATACATCCAAGCAACAGGAGATACTGTTACATTAGGTACCCTTACAGATGGACCATTGCCGATTGATCCCCCACTACCTGGAATTCCTCAATCAAATTGTACATCAAGTGGAAATGGTACTGCTAATATTTTATTTAGACATTCAAAGTTTATACCTCTGCAGTCTGATCAAAAATATGGCAAACAGCAGGCGATATATTTAAATGAAAATACAGTAAGTCTTAATGCTCTTGCTACAGCATCGCCATTTTTATCAGTACAATGGGATAGCGGGCAGACTTTACAGGCTAGCCCTAGTATTATTTATATACCTACTCTATCTACAGCAGGCTCAGTAGTCAATAGTGGAAAAGGGTATGAGAGAAATGCAAAAACTTCATTTGATACATTTGATCAGTACACACTAGGTAAAAAATCGTGTGGTTCTTATTTATTTATGTCTGCTGATGATCATCAAGGCTTACAAGTAGAGGGTGATTCTATTCAATCTTCTATAGTAATACAATTTGGCCAGCAGAATTCAGTAAATATACCGATAGTGTTTCAATATAGAATGACTGATTACTTTGGGACTGGCTCGGGGTCTAATGGTGGAATAGGAAATATTGCAGGGGATTCAACTGGTTCTACTGTTAATGTTACTTATTCTAAGAAAATTGGATTTGATGTATATCCTAATAACCAAGATGTTTATCAATATGATATTGAAGTATTTTCTAAATATAGGTCTGATAATCTTAACATAGATGTATTCCCATCAAAAACTGTAACTAAAGGTTTAAATGATTTAGAAAAAGTATTAGCTAAGCTTAGCCCAAGTGTAACTGCAACTAGAGTAAATCAGATTGTTAGAGGCAATGCTAGTGACGGTGGGGTTAATAAAGGATAATCATAATAAGGTTCTGTTGATGCTACTAAATAAGTACTCAATTTTCACTACCTATGGTGAATAAATAAAAAAAGTGAAAATTGAATTAATGGAAAACCTTTTTGACAAAGCATCGTATAGTATAATTAGAACTAACCCTAAGTTAACAGGTAATGTTAAGCTTGTTAGTAATGGGAATGATTTATATCTAGAGTCTTTTAGTGCAAATACTGAATTGGCTTCTTCTACATTTAAAGCATTCAAAGTAAGTGGAGATGATACTTATGATAGGGATGTTTGGCGATTTTTCCAAGGTGGAAAATTTCCTGCTAATTTAGCGTATGAAGTATTTCAAGAATATCGCGATATATCAGTATTATCACAGTACCAAAACCAGTTTGAAATGTTTTATTCTGCAGGTACTAGATCAGTTTCGTCTAATGCATATTCTGAGGATCTAGGTATACTTTCGCCGATTTGGTTAAATGAGCAAATCCCTAATAATTTTGTAATTTTTAGAATTGACAATCCGGCTGCAGTAAATAATATAAATGAATCTTTACAAAATAATAATTATTTAGATGCCCAAACATCTGGAGAATTTACAAAAAATGTTTTAGAAAATTGTACTGCAATAAAAACTTTTGATTTATCAAGTAATAGTTTATTAGGATCTTACTTAAGAAATTATAGAAACCAAGAAAATTTTCCAAAATCACCATTAAACATTTCATGGAGAAAGGATGAACCTATTCAATGGTCAGGTATTAATTATACACAAGGTGGGTTTACTCAGTCTGGGAGTTTTTCGTATGATGGTTTAGTTACACAAGATACTACAATTATAAATAATGAATATTTTTTTACCGAAGGGTTTGAAAGAAATAACATTCTATTAGCTAATTTAATTAACATGGAGTTTTTATTCTCTGATGTTAATGCTGCTGATTATTCTATAAACAGATATTTCGGTTTATATGTTAACGAAGTAGAGGAAGGTTTGTTTGATATATCTGGTGAAGGGTTTTACAAAAACACAGAGAAAACTCAATTACCTAAAATTAATACTATAACTGAAGTATCAGAACAGCTTAATACACCATTTGAAATGACTAATGAAAATGGTATGTTAATATATTTAGACCCTGCCAAAACAACAACAATTACTGGTTTACCTACGCCAAGTAGAGTAAACGAAGTAGAGTCTATTTTTTATGTAAAAGACAAGAATAGCAATTTTCACACTATTAAGAAAGGATCACAATGGGGAGAAAATCAAATAAGGTTATTTGATACTAAAATTGATATATCAAAACTCGCAGGGTTTAAACAACCCGATACATATGCAAATGCAGAAATAATAAATAAAAGAGGTAAAGCTACTTGCTATTTTAAAATTAAAGATGAAATTGTAGATGGTTTTACAATTACTTTATATGATGGTCTAAATATAACAGGGCAAATTGCAGCAAGTTCAATCGCTTCGCCAATACCTGGTAAAAACAATGGACAATTCTTTAACCCAACAGGGACGCTTAATGAAATCGCAATAGCAATCACATCGGCAATAAACGATGGAATATCTGAAGAAAAAAGATTTTTTAAAGCAACTTACAATAATGATATAGTCTATTTGGAATCTAGATTTAGCGGTGATAGGTTTAATAGGCTTAATTTTGAACTAGGATATTCAGAGTACCCTTTAATGGTAAATAGTATTAATACATATCCTACAACATCTTTAATAAAAACCAAGAATAATTTTACTGGTGGCAATGACTTCACTGGTGCTTTGCTTAAAGTTGCTAATGGTGACCAAGAAAGATTTAGTATAGGTAATTACATTCAGTCTAAAGATGGGTTTGCTGAAATTAAAGGTTGGGTTCCATATTTAGAAGAGCCTATAAAAAATGATAGTGGTAATGTTATAGGATATAATGATATTGACAATTTTGTTATAATAACATTAAATGATGATCAGATAGAAATTACTAGGAGTGGCCAAGTTGCTTTATATTCTGATTATAGGCCATCATTTGGTAGATTTTCAATATTCCCGATAAGAGATTTTGATTTTGATTTCTATAGTGATATGTATAGTCAGTTAGGCGAATTGAATTATGAATATGCGCAATATAATAAAAAAGGAGTAAAGGGTGTATACTATATAAATGTTAGTACCAACCCAGATATTAGAAACTTTTATGATGATGGCGGTTTTGCTAATTTAATAGGGTTGTTAAAGAACTCTGATCCTGATAGTACATTTGATAATGTTATCTCTTCAGAATATGAAAGACTTGAGGAAAACTTTTTAAAACAGCAGGCAGTAGCGTCAAGAGTGATTCCTTATATTAATAAATGGTCATGGATAAATGATGGTAAAAATGTTAGAAATTTACCATATAGCTTAAATCTTAGTGAAGCATTTGGCCAAAATAATTTTGCACCATCAAAATATGCAATTGGCCAAGATTCACAAGGATTCACACACGAATGGTATTACTTATGCGAATTTCCATATTACTTTGATAATAATGCCATAAAGAGTTCTTGGAGTTATATTGATACCGCACCTAGCGATACTATAGAAAACAATCCAGCTACTGGTAGTGTATATACGCCTGGTACATTTCAAAAAATAGATAAAGATTATTTTAATGATTATTTTATTATTGATAAGTTTACAACAGGAGGTACTATTAATTTAATTGATAGACAATTAAGATATGGTAGATTTAGTGGAGGTGACGAAAAGAATTTCTCCGAAACATTTTTAAGAGGTGTTAGAATAATTGCAAAAACTAAAGCAAACCCTGAGGTTAGACCTAATTTTAACGCCAGGTCATTAAAATATGTTAATGATGGTTTATTTAATGAATATCGTTTTTCTGTAATGCTAATCCCTAATGCTCCTAGTAAAGCTGAAACAGAAATTAAGTTTATTAAAAATGATAAATGGAAAACTGTTGTTATGCTTGTCTTTTTAGCTTTAGATAATCCGTGTATTAATGATGGTGATCAAAGTATAGATAGAACTACATTATATTCATATGAAAGCGATTATAAAACAGTTTCATGTGAGCCTGTGAAAAATAATAATGAATATGAATATGAAGATGGTCCTTTGCAAGGTGCAATAAGTCTAGGTTCTACTGAACTAAATCCAAACATAGGAGCCTATATTGTACAAGGCATACCCGACGAAAACGGTAACCCTCCAAGATTTTTAAGAGATATTACAGTAGGCGCGGATGGTCAATTTAATAATGTTAGCTTTGATATTAATGGTGATACATATGTAATTAGCGGGGTAGTTAGAGTTATATCGGATTCTCAATTTATTGCAACTGCAATAACAAAAAACGGTGACACTTTTACGCCAGGTGGTCCAAACCCATCAAATTTAAATGCAGCCTCCGGTGTATATAAAACTATTGCTGGTGGCTTTAATACTTATATGGCTAGATTGACTGATGCCGGGTTTGCTACAATATTTAGAAACGTGAATGAAGGAGCCCCTAGTATTGTATATGAAACTATAGATGAAGCTGGAAATAGGATTTTAGATAAGAGTGGAAATATGGCCCAAACATTTAGCATTGAGCTTAGGGCGCAGGCTGATATTTTAAAATCTATTTATGTAGGAGTTTTACCTGATCCAGCTAAACCTACAATCTTTAACTTAACTGATATAATTGGGTATGATCTTTCACTACAGAAAAAACCTAGAATTACACCAATAGGTAGACATGCTGGTTATTATCAACCTACTGCATTACCTATAGTAAGCTTTAGGGACCCTTACTTAAATACTGATTTTAATGATAGTACTGCTAGCACTGGGACCGGTGTAACTGGTGGCAATATACCTGACGAGCTATATAAATTTAAAGTAATGGAGTTATGCAGATATTTAAACACCCAATTTAACAGCAGCGATGTTGAAAATTTTGGCCAAATTAAAAATTTATTTTACCATAAAGTAAATGAAGAAGATCCTTCTACTGTTTTAGAGCTTTCTATTAATAGCGCATATTTAAGTCTTTACCCTTTAATTAATGAAGTTGGTATTGCAAAAAGAGATTTTTATTTATGGTCATCTAATTGGGAGCCTGCGTATTTTAGAAAAAGCATAGATAAGACTCAGATTGAATCTATAATTGGAACTAAAGCAATGACAGAGAAGAAGTCGTTCTTTGGATCTAAGTACTTAAAGGTGCCTCAGCAAATAGAATTAGAAACCTTTGTACATTCACCATTTGTACGAGATGCAATAAAACAACCAAGTTTAATAAATGGTACATTCATAACACAGGAAAATGACACGTCAGTTATATTTTACACGTTTATACAAAAAAGACTTATTGAATATTTGTTTGAGCCTATCAAAGAACAGTTCAAAAAATATATAAAGGACGAGTTTAGCTTCGGATATACTGATACGCTAGATGATGATGTAGAAAGATACATAAGACAAAATATTTTGCAATTATATAAAATATCAAATGTTGATTTTTATGTAAAGAGTACTAGAGAAAATCTACCTCTTAATTTTAATACAGCAGAATTAACTAATTCAGAAAAAATAGTAAATGGCTTAAAGATTAATACTTCAATTGGGAGCCAATTACTTAATACTAATCCATTTGATCTTAGCTTAATATATAACAAAAGGAATGGTTTTACTGAGTCGTTTGGTTTTAGTATTACTATAATTAAAAAATAAAGAATTAAAGATGGCGATTACCATACAAGATCTACTTGCATCTGATACTATTTCACAAGCAGTTGATAAAATTAATTTTAACTTTGATCAATTACTGTTAAATGGTGGTGGGCCAGTAGGACCACCTGGTCCAGTAGGACCGTCCGGGCCAATAGGCGGCAGAGGAGAAAGGGGGACTGAATGGTATGAAGGTGTAGATAGCCCAAATGTGACACCTCCAACAATAACACCTTTAATTGCTGATTATTATCTACAGAGTAATGGTGATGTATGGGAATACACTGGCTTAACATGGACAAATACAGGAATTAACTTAAAAGGACCAGCAGGCCCGGCCGGTGTTTCTGGTGGTTGGTCTGCGTTTGGTAATGGGCCTATTGATACGTACGTTGCGACTGCAAGTAATGTTGCTTACCCTTCATTAATTGACATTAATGCTAGTGAATCTACAGCGACGTCGGAGAACCAAGGTGTAAAGGTTGCTGCGTTTGGTATAGCTGGACCTAATGATAGTAATGCATTTTTGGATAGTAAATTTCAGATAAGCGCTGATATGGCCGGTTCATTAGATGCATCGGTTCTTAGCATTTTAGCGCATCAAGGTAATTCTAATTCTAAAGGTATTGTCTTTATGGGAGGTGGTGCAATCCCTAGTGAAAATTATGAACAAGATAATTTTGTTAACTTATCTTACATTAACCTAGGTGCCGATGATACAATTAATATTAATGTACCTAAACCAACAACTACTACCGTAGGCACTACAGCTACTGATTTAATAGGCTTTAATGTATTTACTGAATTAAGAGGCCAAAATTTTAGAGCCGGTAATAATTTCACAGTTGCAACCGGTACGAAATCCGATATCGATACAGCAAGTGATAATTCAAATATTGAATTTACAGTAAATAAGATTCCTAATAGTAGTACCGGCACACCATCATTTTCTGTAAATACTCTAAATGAACCTTCTGTTGCCGGTGGTGGGCAAACAAGTATGATACTAGGGCCTGGGTCTGCACCAAACACAACAAACGCTAACTTTGACGGTGGAATTCAATTTAAATCTAAGGTTTTAAATATAGCAACAAATCTTACAACTGATATTCTTTCAGATGGTACTGCAAGTATAAGAGTACCTTCGTCAACCGGTGGATCTAATCAACTTTCTATTAATACTACTGGTATTAATATGACTGCAGCCAATAACCCTATAAACATTAGTTCAGGAATAGGAGCTATTTCAATATCTAATACTCTAGCCCCTATCAGTGTTGATAGTTATGAATCAATTAATTTAGTAGCAACTAATCTTATATCAACCTTTCCTACAGCTAGTGTTGAATTATCTCAATCCCTTCTTAGAATGGCTGGGTATGGCGAAGGGGATGGTATCACTAATGATTGGGAAAATAATAATGTTATAATTTCATCTCAAACAGAAACTCACAATGTGATGATAGGAATTGGGCTAATACCGGCGGTGCAAGATAATACTACAGGTAAGATCATTCTTGGAAAAAAACAAAACATTGCTAATAGAGCCTTTTATAGTAATATAAGATTGGATTATCAGACAAATGCAAGTGCTACTGGAATCATTCAATTATCTGGTAATTATCAATACACCCCAGGTGGGGAGCCTACACCTTTATCAAGTCTAAAAGATGTTAGTACGAGTGCTGGTGAATATTATCAGAAAGCATTCCAAGCAACATCAACTGTAATAAATCAACTAGGTATGAGTGCTGGTGATGTCATGTTTAGGAATGGTGTTTACTCAGATAATTCTAATGGTGCAATGCAACCTGGGATAGCGCAAGAAGGTTGGATGGATAGTTTTAACGGGGCTATTTGGATTGGGAAGACTCTTAATAAGACTACTACAGGTGGTGATAGTGCTAACATTGGACTATTTGTAAATAAAGCAGAAAATTCACCAGAATCTATCGGATATAAGGCTAGGACATATTGGCAAGGTGAAACTATAGATCCATCAGAATTTTACCCACCAACTGAAGTGTTTGGTGCTACTACACAAGGAATACATTTATCAACTAAAGTTTTATGGGGTGGTAATAATAACGCAGCCGGTGTGAAGTATATTAATATAGATATGTTTCAAAAATTAGCCGGCTATAGGGGACCAACACCCCCTGGTGGCTACACACTAGCAGGTAATCATAATTATTATAAAATTGTAGCAGGGCCTACTGGTTATGGACAACCAATACAAGGTGGTAGTGGTATGAACTATAATAATCCTATTGCATCTGCTACTAATTTCTATGGTGCTTCTACAATACCTGGTGGTGATCCCCCAACATGTAATATCACGCTAGCGAATCCTGGGGAAGGTGCAAAGGGGCAAATGGTTATAGTTGAAATAATATTAGCAAGTGGTTATTTAAAGACGGATAATGGTGGTACAATAACAGAATTTTTCTTACGACCAAATATTAACTTCACCTGGGAGGAAGCCAACTCATCAGGGACGACTCCAGTGCAAGATAAAGAAGGAAAAGCAATAGATGGGACTACAACTAACTTAACTGTGCAAAATATACCAGAGTTATCGAATGGATACAGGCCACAGTATATTAGATGGGTTGGGCAGTTTATATATAACGGGGAGAGCTTACCATTTTTAGGTAGTGGCCTCGGATCTAATGCAGTAACAGATTTTAATGGTACACCAAGATGGACATTAATTGGCGCAACACAGAGTACTACTACAAACTTAACACAAGAAGGTTACGGGGCATAAAATATAATAAAATGACAAAAAAAGAAAGAAAGGAATTAGCAGAGTTTATAAATAGATACAAGGAAATTGAAACATCTATTGATCTTATGCAAAAGAGTATAGTAAGCTTAGCAGAAAAAAGAGATAATCTATTTGAAGAATTGGATCAAATGAAAGGTAAAGAAAAAAGATTCATGGAAAAGCTAATAATTAAATATGGTGAAAGTAGTATTACACCATATAAGCTAAAAGAAATTTACGAAGAAGGTTTATGATTATTTTAAAAAACATATTAGGAATACTGACTGATACTAAAAACACAAGAATGTTTTTATTAGGAGGTATTGTAGTGCTATCTATTTTGTTGTTTAACCAATGCGAAGAAACAAATTTAGCAAAAGACGAAGTCATTAGAATAAGTAATAATTGGGAAGCTTCCTTAGATACGATTCAGAATTATGTAGACGAGAACGGTAATGCAGTGGCTCAAATAAGAGCACTGAGTGTATCACTAGGTGAAGTTGAAGGCGAATTAAAATTTGAAAAGGACAAGCCGCCATTAACTATTATTAAAACTGAAACTATAATTAAAGAAGTTATTGTAGAAGTTCCTGTAATTATATTAGATACCGTGTTTCATACTGTTATTGGTGACTTTGATTCAGCTTTATCATTTTCAGATAAAAAAGAATGGGGAAGGAGCACTAGGGCTATTGATGCAATAATACCTTATAAAACTACAGGGAATAATATAACTTTTGGTAATGCTAGTATAGGATTACAGCAAAATATATTTTTAACTGCTTCATTAACAAGGGACAATAAAACAAAAGAATTATTTGTAAATCTGTTAACTGATTATCCTGGTACTACATTTAATAATGCCGAAGGTATATTAATTAATAAAAAGAGTAAATCATTTAAAAGTTTACAATATGAAAATAGAAAAACAATAGGCCTAGGTTTACAACTAGGTGTTGGTTTAAGCGGAACTCAACTTAGTTCATATGTAGGGATAGGTTTAAGTTATACACCAAAGTTTTTACAATGGTAAATAAATAAAAAGAATGGAATCATCTAAGTTTATACAATTAGCAGACGGTATTTTACTAGAGTATATTTACACTAGTCAATCGGATCCTACTGAATTTAATACGGCTAATTACCCTATTGAAATTATGGAAGACGGCCATACTGGTGGTAATTACTTTTTTAATACAGAAAGTGTATCTGCTGAGATTGGCAATTATAGAGATATTTCAGCTGCTGCTATCAATAAAAATAAAACACAATATGCGTATTTAGATACTGACATAGGCGTGCCTTATAATGATTTCGATCCATTACTAACTGATAGTGCCAACTTATTACAAACATTTTCACCGCAACTTGATATTGCATATGATAAGATAAGAGTACATTTTATTTCAGGCTTTTCTTTTAGTGGATTTGACGGTATAATATTTGAATCACTAGTTCCAAGAAGAGACAGTGTACTTCTTAATCTATCAGCAATTAACTTTTTAAAAACAGATACACCTGTATTTAATCCAGATCCTGTATTAATAAATGATAAGCTATATGCTACTTATATAGAATGGAGAATACCTTCTCTATATTTCATAAACAATTCATTTAATGCAGGAGATACAAATGGGTTAGGATATAAGTTAACAGATGGCCAAGGATTTTTAAGTACCCCAACTATTACATTTAAAGCTTCTGGTATTTATGAAACTATAGTAGATAATGGATATAGTTATTATAATATAGAGGAAATAAATTCAGTCACTTTACCGAATAGAGATATTTATGATAATCTTTATGCAAGTGTTAAAGAATCAGATAGTGGAGATTATTTTGAATTGACTGGGGAAGTCACAGGATCTACTTTTTCTAATTTTATTGCTCAGTTAAATTCATCAGGCGGTAACTATGTAGTATTTCATGAAATAAATGTAAGTGAACAAATAGGTACAACTTTTGTTAAAACTAGTACACAAGTATTTACTCAAACTACTAATTTTGATAATCCTATTTTATTTAGACCTATCATTCTTAATAGTGCAATCGCTGCATCATTTTCAATTAATTATATGCTAAGGTTATATAACCGAGCTGATAATACTCAGATAGTAAAAATTGCAAGATTAACTTCTTTTGATGTCAATAAGTATGGTAGAAGATTAATGAAAATAAATTTAGGTGTTGTACCTACTATTGCAAACGTTTATAATCAAATAACCAAAGATGATGGTAAAAATATAATCGTTAATAATGGTGGTGTTGGTAATAACCCAGGACAAACATCAGACCAAATAGTAGAACAGCTAGTTATAAAAACTAAATATGTTACTTCGTTTAGAGATAGGCTAAATGTAAAGGCTGCAATTTCACCAGCTAAAATACAAACAATAACAGAAACCGATGGCAGCACAAACGAATAAATCAAATAGCATATCCCGAACCGCATTTAGTACACCAGAAATAACAACTACGCCGATTGGTATACAGACTAACATACCAGTCACCGTGCCTACTAGAGAATACTTTAAAAAGTTTACTTCTTTAAATCCTACGGCCGAGCCGTTACCGCAAGGTGATGGTGTTATTAGAATATCGCCATTTGATGATTACATTATATTTACTATATTTGATGAAACTGGGCAAAATGGCGAGTTAGCAGATACACCAATAGATCTTAGTAATGTAGGTACATTAACATTAGTATTCGTTGGTGCTAATGATGAAATAAGAATACCTAATTGGACTAGAGTACAGGAAGTTGATTTATCACAAGGCCAAGTATTATTCAGAATAAGCAAAGAAGACTCTAAAAAGATACTAGCACTTGATAATCAAAACTTTTACATATCTACTAGAATGGAAGATAAAGATGGTACTAGTGACGAAAGTGTTTTATATACAGGTACATTTTTAAATTTACAGGATTCTGCTAAGCAAACGGCAACTGATAAATTAAATCAGCAAGCTTTAATATATTCTACTGAATTGGCAGAACTTAACACAACAATAAAAAGATTAAATAAAGAGTTGGCAAATATGATATCTTTAGACCAAGATCAGATTGCAACAATAGCATTACTAGAGGCGTCTAATTTAGAATTAACAAATCAAGTAGCTGAATTATCTGATCAGCTAGGATCGTCAAAGTCTGAAGTTATTCTAAATAATGCTAAGCTAGCAACGCGATCATCAGATTTAATGATGGAGAAAAGGTCACAGATAAAGTCTATACAGAAAAAATCTAATAAAGATAGTAATAGAGCTAGACAAATAAGGTACAATATGCAAGCTGCTGCATTATTACAGGAATTTAATACAGCAAAAAATCCTGTTAGAGATAAGCGAGATATTATTAATGGATCTTCTAACATTAACCAATAATTAAAATATGATTTTAAGTGCAAGAAACTCTGAATTTAAATTTGAATTTCCTAGGAATTTTATACCTAAAGAAATTTCAGATAAGTATAAACCTTATTTAAATAGAATGCCAGGTTCAATGATTAAAGAACCTATTGACTATTTTAATTATGGTATACAATCAATGAATTTACCTGGACCATCGTTTGATCCAGTAACACAAAATGATTTTCCTGGAAACACTAGAAAATTTAGAACAAGTTTACCTAAGCAAGAATTATTTGATAAAGAATTAACAATAACAATGCAATCATTTAATGGTTGGGTTAATTATTGGATGGCAATTGAATTGTTTGATTATTATTACAAATTAAGTGGAAGAGACCCATATGTACCAGAAGGTATAGGTTTGCAAATGATTGATGGTGGAGGTAATATCTTTGTCACATGCAAATTAAAAGAAATGATAATGACTGGGGTTAGCGCATTAGATTTGAATTTCTCAAGTAATACTATTGAATTTCAAACATTTGACATTACTTTTAGTTATAATGTCTTAGAAACTATAATTAATCTTGTTTAATATATAAACAAATAGAAAGAGCAATGAAAACATTTAAAGACTACCTTAGTGAAAGCCATAATGAATCAGTAGATATACAAAACTTGTTGAATGAATCTTATGATTTAACAGAAGAACAAGAAACTGCAATTGATAATGCAGTTGATCGAATTATGGAAGAGCATAGTAACGGCAAAGACTTGGAAGTTATTATGGAAGAAATAATTAACGAAGGTATATTAGGATCTATTTTAGGTGGTCTTACTGGATTTGCTTTAGGTAAGACAGTAGGTAAGGCTATTGCAAAAGTACTAGGTATCCAAAAAGGAGCATTGTATGATTTACTAACTAGTCGATTAATAGGTGCTGCACTAGGGGCAGTATTAGGTAAAAGACTTTAATTCAATATAATTGATTTACACAGGTATAGATTTCTCTCTTAATAGTCCAGGTATGTGCACCCAGGATAATAAAGGCAATTACACATTTATTACATTCTTTAATTATGGAAATAGAATATGGGATGAAGAAGGCCGAAAGATACCAAAGTCATTTTCAGTTCATAAAGAATTAATGGATAATAAAACAATATTAGGATTTCCATATTATAGACAAGTAAAAGATAAAGATTTTTTACGTAGAGAACGTGAAAAAATAACAGATGGGCAAATTATAGCAGATCTTATTTCAAATATTTTAATAACATTATATGGAACCGAAAACCATAAAATTGCGTTGGAAGGTTTTTCATATGGTTCAAAAGGGAATTCATTTATTGATATAGTTCAATATAATACATTTTTAAGAAATGAGATTGTAAACTCTTGGGGTGTAGAAAATATTTCAATCTATCAACCATCTCATGTTAAGAAACTAGCAGGTAAAGGTAATGCAAATAAACATTATATGGTTAAAGCATTCCAAGACGATGTCTTTAATGATAAAGATTTAAGGAATACTAAATTATGGAAATGGTCTCAAGGTAAAGACTTTTCTGAAAAGATCCCAAAACCTATAGATGATTTAGTAGATGGATATTTTATATTAAATGCAAATAAAGAAAAAGAGTCATCATAGATAACTTACAACATTAATACTTAAAACCATTGAATACTTTAACACTAGTAATTACATACTTCTCTTTCTTTAATTTAGTATATTTTATATATAGCAAATAGAATTTAGTTTAAGAATATTATGATAAAAGCAATAAAAAATAGAATATTTATTAAAAAGGATGAGCTACCTGAAAAAATTGGCAGTATATACATACCAAAAACTGAAGGTCAGTATGCCCCGCCATATTCAGGTACTATCATTTCAATCGGAGGTGACATAGAAGATGCTGACTATCAAGTAGGTTCACGAGTGCTGTTTCATGACTTGGCTGGGACAGAATTTAAGTATAATAACGAAACTATATTCAGCATCAGGGAAAATGATGTAACTGCTATTATGCTATAAAAAAGTTTTATTTAGTATGAAACTAAATAGAGATATGAATATATAATAAACAAAGGTACTGATATTAATTGGTACTTATAAACAGGCATATAACAAGGCAAAGTATATTGGCAATACCCGGGCAAATTAAAAATAGGCAGTGCTTTGTTATATCCATTAATTAATAACAAATAAAATTAAAAGGCAATTAAAATGGCAAATGAATTCGACATTTTCAGTGTAAGCGTCAAGGACCTTGACACTGGAGACAGACCACAAACAACAAGTGATCTGTACTCACCAAAACCCGACCAGGGACAAGACGGTACTTACCGTTCATTAATTAGGTTTCTCCCTAATGTAAAAAATCCACGCAAACCTTTCGTTCGCAAATATGTATATTGGTTAGAAGATCGGGAAGGTAACGGCTTTTACGTAGATTCACCTTCAACAGTTGGAGAGAAATGTTCTGTACAAGATATGTTCTTTAAACTCAGAAATTCTGAATCTGCAGTAGACAAAAAAATGTCAGAGGGACTAAAGCGTAGAGAAGTATTTTATGCACTAGTACAAATCGTAAAAGATCCACAGAATAGAGATTTAGAAGGTCAGGTTAAAATCATGAAATTTGGTTATAAAATTAAAACTAAAATTGATGAAGAACTTAACCCACAGTTTGATGAACCAACTCAAGTATTCGATCCATTTGAAGGAAAGAATTTTGAATTAGTAATTTCAAAGAAAGGTGGTTATCCTAACTATGATTCTTGTAAATTTCAAGGGAGTAGATCTGCTATGACAATAGGGGAGGACTTAGTAACTTCTGATGATGCAGGTAGAACTGCAATTTTAGATTTTATTAAAGATTCACCAGAATTAGCAAACTTTGATTACCGCCCTTGGACTGATGAACAGCGAAATAAAGTAATGGGTGTACTTTCTCAATTTAGTAACCCAGGAACTTCTATTGAAACTGTAACAAGGAAACAATCTGCATCAAATCCAGTAAAATCTGAAGCTGCTGCTGAGACTGTAACCACCAGTACATCAACTGCAACAGAAACTAAAACTGAAGATTCTTCCAAAGGCGATGATTTCGATGATTTCATTAATGGTTTAGATCTTTAATGATATGGGAACAGAAGTATTAATATCTTCTGAAATGAAAGCTCGGATCATCGATAAGGTGGTCCGAGTTCTTCACCTTAATCATTCTAATCCAGAAAAAAGGAGAATGTTAGAAAGTAAGGAGCGATTAAATTTTGCATGTCCTTACTGTGGTGATTCAACAGATTCAGCAAGAAAAAAGAGAGGAAATCTTTATTGGAAAAATTTACAATTCCATTGTTATAATTGTTCAGCTCATGAGAGTTTAGATACATTTCTAAAAGATCATAATTTAAACTTTGAAGGCGAAGATCGTATTGATGTAATTAATTTTATTAAAGAAAATAGAAAAAACTTTTCATTAGGAGAAAGTTTAGAATTTCATTTATTTGAAAAGGCAAATAAATTATCATTATCATTTGATGAAGTTGCATTAGGTTTTAATGTATATCCAATTAACGCTCTAACATATAGAGCATATCCGTATTTAAAGAGCAGACTGTTGCATCATAAGACTGAAAAGTTTGGTTATGACCCAAGGAGAAAGGAGTTATATGTATTTAACCTTAATGCATTAAATAAAATTATAGGGTTTCAGGTCAGAGCATTAGATAATAATGGCGGTCCTAAATATAAAACATGGAATATAGAAAGGATATATGACAGGCTTAAGAAACCGTTAAATGTAACTGAAGAAGAGTTAGATTCTCTTAATAAAATATCAATGATCTTTGGTTTACTTACTACTGACTTAAGTAGAGAGTTTACAGTATTTGAAGGTCCTATTGATTCATTCTTTATGTCAAATACAATCGGACTTACTGGCGTTAAAAAACAAATATTAGATTTTGATGATATACCGACAGTTAGGTATTTCTTTGATAATGACATTGAAGGTAAATCAAAAATGATCCAAAAACTAAAAAAAGGTAATACTGTTTTTATGTGGGATAAATTTTTAAAGGATTTTAGAATACCTTCTAAAAAAGTAAAAGATTTAAATGATCTGGTTAAATATGAATATAAACATAGGACTGGGTGTTTAGCTACGTTGGATAAATATTTTACAAATAACCATTTAGATCTCATATTTATATGATAAAAAATTACAATGATTTTGTGACTGAGGAATTTAATGATTTTTATGATGACTTAGAAATTTCTAAGAAAAAGCTTAAACTATTTACTAAGTTTAAAAAGATTGAAACTGATGATGTAAAAAGTAGCTTTTCTTTACCTCAACCTAAAAAGAAATTTCAACCAAAGATTAAAAATTATAAGAAGATTGATAACAATAAAGGAATATTTTAATGGCATTTGATGATACACAAATAAAGGAAGCTAATGAACAGTTAGAAATTAGACTAGCTTCTGATAGAAATGATTGGCAAGTAAAGATTAAAGATCTTGTTTCAAAGCTAAAAAATATGAATGAGTTAGCTGAATGTCAAGTAAGGATGCTATCGTATAGACAAATCTTATTAGACAAAGTAACTGATTTTAAGACTACCATATATAAAAGGAACGCTACTTGGGACAGGTATTATAAGAACCAATATCGAGAGTATTCAATTAACTATGATGTTAAACTAACTAATGGCGAAAAGCATCAATTTATAAAAGCCGATCTGTCTTCTTTAAAAACTCAAATTGACATGCTACAGTCACACATAGACTATTACTATGAATGTATTAAAACTTTAGATAACATGGCATTTGCAATAAGAAACAGAATAAGCTTAGATGATAAAGAATTTTAATGGAACTATCCCTATCCGAAAATAAAAAGTTTTTAGTAATTGATTCATGTACCGAGTTGGAATATGAGCAGTTAAAATCTAGTCTTACTAAAAAGATAGAGGGCTGGCGCTTTCATCCTCTTGTCAAGAAAAAAGTATGGGATGGAAATATTTCTTTTATAAAAGGAAACAAAATACCAGCCGGTTTATGGAAGGAGGTTGTTGATATTTGTAAACAGTATGATTATCAGTTTACATTAAATGGCATAACTGATATTTTTGATAATTCAATAGATGCAGATGCTTTTAAATTGTGGGCAGATGAATTTTTTGCAAAGTCTGAAATTAAACCAAGAGACTATCAAATCGATGCTGCTATTAAAATTTTAAAATATAGAAGGTGTTTGGCCGAATTAGCAACTTCAGCTGGAAAAACTCTAATTTCATTTATGGTGGTTGCTTATATGATGGAACAATTAGGTAAAAAGAAAATCTTAATGATTGTACCTAATGTAAGTTTAGTAGTTCAGGCAAGTGGAGATTTTGAAGAATACAATAAAGGTAGAGTACCTATTAAGATTCAACAGATTTATGCAGGTGTTAAACTAAGAAAGAGTTCTAATATAGTTATTGGTACTTATCAATCATTAACTAAAAAAGATGAGGAATACTTTAGTCAATTTGATGCAGTATTTGTAGATGAAACACATAAAGCAAAAGCTAATTCTATTCAAAAGATTATGGACAAATGTTGGCACTGTGATTATAGGTTCGGTTTAAGTGGTACTATTCCTAAAAGAGGAACTGTAAATAGGCTAAGTTTAATGTCAGCAATGGGACCGTTGGTAACTCAAGTAAAGGCTGCACAGCTACAAGAAGATGGACATATTGCAAAATGTAAAGTATTACAAATCCATATGGGATATGCAACTGATGCACAAAAGGAAGCATTCTCTTCTTTATCTAAAAATCCCTATGACAGGCAAAAGCTATTTAGTTTAGAACAAAATTTTATTAATGGAAGTGAAAAGAGATTAGATTTTGTTTGCCAGGTAATTAAAAAATCAACATCCAATTCATTAGTACTATTTCACAAAATAGCATACGGTGAAAAATTATATAAAAAGCTCAGGACAATAACAGATAAGAAAGTATATTATGTAGATGGTTCCGTTAAGTCTGACTTTAGGGAGGAATTTAAAAAGAGAATGGAAAAGAATGATGATGTTATTATTGTAGCTTCATACGGTACTTTCTCCACAGGTATATCCATTAAAAACATACATAATATTTTCTTTACTGAATCATTTAAGTCAGAAGTAATAATTAGACAATCTATTGGTAGAGGTTTAAGGAAACATGCAGCAAAAGATGTAGTAAAAATATATGACTTTATTGATGATTTCCGATACAAAAACACCGAGCATGATTGGGTAAATTATGTATACCGACATGGCATGGAGCGAAGAAAAATATATAAAGGTGAGAAGTTCCCATTTGATGTACAGGATGTTAAGTTTTAATTCAAATATCTTTATCATGGAGCATTGATATATAAAAAAAGAAACAAAATAAAAATACAATGAAATCAATTAAAAAGTTTTCAATGATGTCTAAAACTGAAGATTCAATTAATGAATCGGCAGATGTCAATCATGATGCTGTAATGGATCTTGTTAAAAAGATGGGTTACGAAAGTGTTGAAGAATTAAAGAAAGAAAAAAATCTATTAAGTAAATTAGAGAGTTTATTAAAAGATGTTTCCCCAAAACAAGATATCTCTGAGGATGAGCTTGAAGAAGATAGAGCCGAAGACATAGAAGATACTGTTAAGGCTAAAGGTGCACCTAAATCGTTAGAGGCCGAAGAACTTGAAGAAGATAGTACCGAAGATATAGAAGATGAAATAGTAGCTAAAGGTGAACCTAAATCATTAGAAGATACTGTTGATGATAAAGTATCTGATGATTCTGAAATTACAGCTGAGGTTCCTGCTGAAGCAGATGAAGTTGAAGATGAGGATGGCGTAGAGGTTGCTTCTGAAGAAAAAGAAACTCCTGCGGCTACCAGAAGAATTATGGCTTTTGAGGATTTCATTAAGGAAAAGGAAGTTACAGTAAATAAGAATATTAAATATTCCGATGATGCTGAAGAGCCTGAAGATTATTCTGTTGTTGCTGCGTCTAATAATGTTCTTAGTGAGGATGATGAAGATAAAGGTATAGAAGACAAAAAGAAAGGTGATGAGTTAGAAGATAAAGGCGATAAGAAAGTTGATTCTGAAGATGACAAAGAAAAAGCTGACCATTATAAAGGAGCTGTTAAATCTGATGATTCTGAAATTGACGCATTAAAGAAAGATGTTAAATTTGACAAAGAAGAAGAAGATGATGCTAAGAAAGAATCAAGACTCCTGTCATTTTCAAATTTTGTAACCGAATCTTATGATAAGGTTGTATTAGGTGGTAATAAAGATGATAAGTCTAAAACTCATGATGGAGAAGATTATGAAGATGAAAAAGATGAAGCTTATGACGTAGTAACTTTAGGTGGTAATAAAGGCGATAAATCTAAAACCAAAAAAGGTGATGAAGATTATGAAGATGAATCAGTAGATGAAACTGTTGGTCAAGTAATAACTAAAGTTGAAGGTGATGAAATTGCTGATGAAGAAGCTGGAGATGATGGCCTTGCTATTCCTACAGAAAAAGGCGATGGTTCTGAAACCGCTGCTGGTATAGCTGGAGATATAATGAATATGGGTAAAGTAAAAGTTCAACCTGAATCAAAAGGTGCTTCATTAGTTGGAGAAGCTAAGATTAATGAAAAGGATATTACTTCTGCTGATGAATTTAAAGAATATGCAATGTCAATTTTAAAAAATGCATTCGGAGATGACTTTGATGAAGCTAAAGCTACTGAAGTTGCTGATGGTTTAATTTCTAAGTATGGTGAAGATTACGGCGCAATGGTCGGAGCTTTACAATCTACTATGGGATCATAACAAATCAATATATAAATTATAAAAAACAAAAATTAAAAAAACAAAAATTATGAAAAGTATACTAAAGTTTACCGAATTTGTAAATGAAAATTTAAATGAAGCTAATCTACCATCTTGGGTTGAGAGCGGTCCTTATGACAACCTCAAAGGTATGTTTGCTGAAGATTTTGAAGATGATGAATATGATGGTATGACAATAGCTGATGTTGATAAAAATTATAAACCAGCTTTAAAATACCTAGGAGTAAAATCTATTGCTGATATGGGATTTATTTCAAATAGTGCTAACGATGATGAATTGTATGATATTGTTGATCCTCAAATGAAAAGTTCTAACTTTCTTGGAAATGATAGAGGAAAGGGTATGAATCCAACACCATACACAGGTGCATATAAAGGAATGTTAGGAGACGTAAAAATAATTATACTTCAAGATATTAATCAAGAAAATATGTATGCATATGCTGCAGTTGATTCTAGAGGAAACCTTAAATAATTTCTAAAAAAATTAAAAAACAAAAATTATGAGCAATATACTAAACTTTAGAGAGTTTGTAAATGAAAATTTAAATGAAGGATCATTTGCTGATTTTAATAAGTCTTCTGGTTTTAAAATGGATTCTAAGGCTAAAAGCACATTAAAAAAATTAAATGTAAATCCTACAAAGTTAAAGGATGCATTTGATGATTACAGTAAAATCATGAAATACTTAGATTCCAATGGTAAAAAGATTGGTACTGTATCAATACCTAACCCAGGAAGTAAATCAAATCCTGACTTTATGTATACTGTTTATGATACTGATATGTATGGCAAAGTATTAACAGGCGATGGAGATTCAGTATTTATTGAAATGGTAAAGGAATCACTTAACGAAGGTAAATTACCATCTTGGGTTTATAGCGGTCCTTATGACAACCTTAAAGATATGTTTGCAGATGGATATGGTTATGGTGATGGCTATGATGGTTCAGAGATGACAGCAGCTGATGTTGATAAAAATTATAAACCAGCTTTAAAATACCTAGGAGTAAAATCTATTGCTGATATGGTAATGGTTACCTCTACTAATGATGATGATGAATTGTATGATATTGTTGAGCCTCAAATGAAAAATTCTAACTTTCTTGGAAATGATAGAGGAAAAGGTATGAATCCAACACCATACACAGGTGCTTATAAAGGAATGTTAGGAGACGTAAAAATAATTATATTCCAGGATATTAATCAAGAAAATATGTATGCATATGCTGCAGGTGATTCTAGAGGAAACCTTAAATAATTCCTAAAGGAAAATAAATAAAACATGAAACATATAAAATTGTTTGAACAATGGCTGACTGACAAAAGTCAGCCATTTTTGTTTGAGGGTGGTGCTGCTGGTCATATGCAACATCCATTTGATAATAAAGATTTAACCTTTGGGGATTTCAAAGCAATGGTTGACGCTGGGCTTAGAGGTCAATTAAACTTTGAAGAAGATCCTACAGAAAAAACTGATGGTCAAAACTTGTTTGTGACTATCCAAGATGGTAAAGTAAAATTTGCTAGGAACAAAGGCCAAATGCAACACCCGCTAGATCTTAATGGTATTATTGGTATGTTTACTGGTCATGCATCAAAATTAGTTGAAGATACTTATATCTTTGCTGCTAGAGATTTAGATAAATTATTAATGAATCTTTCACCAGCAGATCAAGAAAAGTATTTTAAGAATGGAAAAGATTTTATGAACATGGAATTAATCTATTCATTAAATCCAAATGTTATTCATTATGATAGAGATGTTATACAATTTCATGGAATAAAAGAAACGGACGGTAAGGGTAATATCATAGGTACAAATAATAAACCTGCTAAAGAAATAACAAGTATACTTCAAAAAGTAAAAGCTGATATTGGTAAAACATTTAAAATTATACCTCCTAAAGTAATTCAATTACAAAAAGATT
>Ga0307488_10000409_pt1 | contig 35165 bp, 30 predicted proteins | sample SB02metaG_FD_202248 | JGI IMG/M metagenome (GOLD analysis project Ga0307488, IMG submission 202248) | Sea-ice brine microbial communities from Beaufort Sea near Barrow, Alaska, United States - SB 0.2 | ecosystem: Environmental > Aquatic > Marine > Coastal | place: USA: Alaska | collected...
CAGATACCGGTAGGGGAACAACCTTATAACCTTTTGCTTTTAGCCTATCGATAGCAATAGCGATTTGACTTGTAACACCTGCAACCACGACTTGATTATTCGAGTTGTAATTCGCAATAGAAATATCAGTAATGTTTTTGATATCATCAGCAACGTTTGTCGGTGAACCGACAACGGCGATCATAGTGCCAGTATCAACAGGCGAAGTTTCAGAAGAGCCTATGGGGGCAGCCATTGCTTGCCCACGACTACGAGCTAACATGATATAATCACTATCATTAAATACGCCAGCAGCCCAGAGAGCCGTTAACTCACCAAAGCTATGTCCGGCAGTAAAGTCAGCTTTAAATCCGGCGTTAGTAAAGGTTTTATAAAGACCAACACTTAATGTACCGATGGCCGGTTGAGCGTGTTGGGTTAAACGCAGAGCTTCGTCTTGCGCTTTACGTGCAGCATCGCTGAAAACAGGAATGGGGTAAGTAGTCGGTGTTAACTGACCTAAGCCAGCATGAGTAAACTCACTATCCATCGTTTGAGCTGCTTGCATCACACTTGGGAAGTTACAAGCAAGCTCTCGGCCCATATTAACGTATTGTGAGCCTTGACCAGAAAATAAAGCAACCACTTTACCGACAACAGCTAAACCTGTCTTACGATAATAAATACCGGTAGGCAGTGACCAACCTTCACTGGTCAAATTAGTGCCTGTGTTCGCTGTAAATTGTTTCAATGCCGCGTCAATCATCTTGATCGCTTCACTGGCACTCTTAGCAACAAAGCCACAGCGAGCTAATTTCTCTACTGGTGTTTGTAAGGTATTTTCTGTAACCAACGCATTAAAAACATAGGGTTGTGAATCTAATTCAACACTGAGTTTAGTTTGCCAGTCAGCTAATGCCTTAATTAAATATTGTTCATTACTCGCTGTAATCAAAATAGCTTGTGGTACGGTATTTAAACGATATTGTCCTACCGCTGTTGGGCGATACTCTTCTAAAACCATGTGGTAATTAGTGCCACCAAAGCCAAAAGAACTAATACCTGCACGGCGAGGTTGGCTATCTTCACGTGCCATCCACGGACGAGTCTCATTGTTCAAATACATTGGGCTATTTTCAATATCAAGCGCGCTATTAGGTTGATCAATATGAATTGTGGCCGGCAATACTTTGTGGTGCAAAGCGAGTACCGCTTTAATCATACCAGCTGCACCAGCGGCCGCTTTGGTGTGACCAATTTGAGATTTAACTGAACCCAGAGCAATATGTTGCTTTTGATCGTTATTAAGAGAAAAATGCTTCAATAAGCCACTAAATTCTGCAGCATCACCGGCTTTAGTGCCCGTCCCGTGGGCTTCAATTAACCCACAACTTTTTGGTTCGAAACCAGCGTCATCATAAGCACGTTTTAAGGCTTTCGCTTGCCCGTCTGGCCGAGGCGCATAAATTGATTTAAAACGACCATCTGAAGAAGTACCGATGCCTTTGAGGACAGCATAAACCTTGTCACCATCACGTTCAGCATCTTCAAGACGTTTGAAGGCCATCATACCGATACCTTCACCTATCATCATGCCTTTTGAGTCATTATCAAATGGGCGAATATCTTCATTGGTCGTAAAAGCTGGCGTTTTAGAAAATGACATGTACATGAAGGGCGAGTTATCACAACAGACACCACCAGAGATCATCACCTCTGATCTATGTTCAAGTAGGTCTGAAATGGCTAACTTAATCGCTGCTAGTGAGCTTGCACAAGCGGCATCAACGACACAGTTAGTCCCACCGAAATCAAACCGGTTAGCAATTCGACCAGCGATAACATTGCCTAACATACCTGGAAATGAATTTTCTTCCCAATCGATATACGCCTTTTTAAATTTCTCAATGATCATTGCCCGATCCTCGCTATCAACACCTGAGGCTTTTAGTACTTTTTCTAGAACCGGACCTTGAAGACGAGCCGTTAGTGGCGAAATTTGTTTTTGACCACCGCCAACCCCTAAAGTGATGCCCACTTTATTACGATCATAACCCGATCCATCACCAATACCCGCGTCGTTTAGTACATCACGTGCAACAACTAAAGATAACAACTGGGCAATATCAGTTAATTCTAAAATATTGGGTGGTAAACCAAATTCCATCGGATCAAAATCAATTTCTGGTAAAAAACCACCCCGTTTACAATAAGTTTTATCCGTAACTTTGGGATCACTATTATAATAATCATCAATAGCCCAACGATCACTGGGTACATCTTCAATTGAATCTACCGAGTCAAAAATATTGTCCCAATAGTCTTCTAAATTTTTTGCATCGGCAAAAATTGATGCCATACCAACAATCGCGATAGGACACTCTTGTAGTCGCGAATTAAATTGCTGTTCATCGGCTGAGTTTTTTTCAACGTCAGCTTTAGGTAACGTATTCTTTTTAGCCATGGATTTTTCAACCATTAACTTATCTCCAGTTTAAGATTTTGTTGCATCTTCGTTATCACATTGGTCAATATTAGTCGGATGATTAGCATCATCGGCTGCGCTATTAACCGCATTGTTGAGTAGACGAAAACGACTTAAAAATTCGGTGTAATTACCTGCCAAAATTCGGCGAATATGGAATGGTGCTTTGGTGAGTACATAGCTCATGTAACGACTAGCGGCATCGGCTTCGTTACCGTCATATATATCAACATAAACCCAACCAGAGGAAGGATCGTTGGCCACCAGTAGCCTACGTTTTTGTTGTTGCTCTGAATCTGAGCCGGTTTTAGTCCCGTTAGTTGACTTCCGATTGAAAAAATCAGGCAGTTGGGTCACTTTAACTTGAACAACCTCATATTCTGACAACTTGTTAGTCCGATTTAAGACTTCTCGCATCGCTTGAGGGGAAATTTCTGACAATAAAACTTGATGCTCTAGCATGTCCTCTAAAGTAACTTGTACCGGCGTATTGTGGCTAGAATTTAATGGATTATCAGCATTAATAACCTCGCCAGAGTTTTCCATATTAGCTAAACGTGACACACCATGGCGTTTTAAACAGCGCTGTAACCCAGCGCGTGAGACATGAGGGTTAATAAACTGTTTACAAACAGCAAGTAGCTCATCAAGAGAAAGCAAAAGTCTGGTGCGAAGCTCAACAACAACATACTCTTGCGCTTCGCTTAATGTGGTGTTTAATTGTTTGGGAATATGTGATGCATCAATTAGCGACTCTCGTTGACGCCATTTTCTAACCGTAGATTCAGATATTTTTAATAATCGAGCTAGTAGTGCGGTAGGTAAGTCTGACTCATGGATAAAGGCACGCATTTCAGGTGTTGTTGTTGCGTTTGCATGTTGTTTAGACATTGATAACCCTCATTAACACTCTAGTTTTATTAAGCATAATTTAAAAGTATTACCAAGGGCACACTCCATGCACGGCTAATATACACAGGTTTCAAACCCAATACAATCACCCGATACTGAGATTGTATGAATTTGTTCACGCAAGTAAAACTCGGGTCAATAAGTAGGCAGAAATAAAGTTTTTTAGTATAAAAACAGTAACTAAGTTATTTAAAGTTCCGTTATTTTTGCTACTGACAATAAAATGATAAATTTAACTGTTTTATATGATAAGATTTTTTAATAAAGCGCGGTAAAATATTGCATAAAACTGAGCGATACTTATTACTTATATTACTTATATTACTTAGTTGATTGATGCGAACATGACGGAACAAAAAAATATCATTACAGAAAAGCTAGTATTATCAAAAAATGAAATTCATTTGTGGACAGTCAAGCCTCAAGATTTATTACAAGGGCCAGATAGTGACTTATTAAAGCAAAAATACCAAAGTTTGCTCACTGATGATGAAACGATAAAACAGCAAAGGTATAAGTTTGAAAAAGATAGACATGATGCATTAATTACCCGGGCGTTTATTCGGGACCTACTTTCTTATTATGCTGATATCTCGCCAAGTGACTGGCGTTTTGATAAAGGTGAAAAGGATAAACCTGAGATTGTTAATCCACCATTACCACTTAGATTTAACCTCAGCCACACTAAAAACCTCATTATTTGTGCGGTTACCTTAACTGATGATATTGGTTGTGATGTTGAAAATACCACAAGGTCTAATGATGTATTAGCTGTTGCTGATCGTTATTTTTCACCAAGCGAAACTCAAGAGTTATTTTCGTTACCAATAGAGCAACAACGACAGCGTTTTTTTGATTATTGGACATTAAAAGAGTCTTACATTAAAGCTTGGGGCTTAGGATTAGCTATCCCATTAAGAGACTTTACTTTTAACATTGCCCCGTTTAATAGCAAACATCTGAGAAGCCATCTCAACGACAGCACCATTAATGATGAAATAACAATAAACAATAACATAAGCCTAACGTTTGCAGAGCACAGGATAGATGAACCCAAGTTGTGGCGAAGTTGGTTATTTTATCCTAATAATAAGCACCGTATCGCTTTATCACTTAGAGCAAAATCAGATAATCAGAGTATTAAATATCGTTTTAGGTTTTTTAATAGTATACCTTTAATAAACTGTATTGAGATTAAGTAAAAAAATAAAAGCAGCTAATAAACCTTTCCTAACACTATTGTTAAAAGCATTAAAAATCATAAAATTAAACTAAAATAATTACCTTTATTCTAATTTAATTATAAATATTGAATCAAAACACTACAAGATTAATCTTATTGTCTATAGTTAAGTTTTAGTTACTCACCTTGACCAAAAAATCAGTTGAACATTAAACGCTGAATATTAAACTCAATTTTATCAACGGATGACGGTTATGAAATATATATTTACCCTACTTATATTTATTTTAAGTGGTCAAGTGTCAGCTAGAGCAGCTTTATTTGATAATCAAAACTTATTAGTAATACCTCTGGTAACACCACCAGATGAACAATTAATAGCCTCACCCTCAGTAAATTTGTCATATCAACAAGGTCATTTTAATGTTGAAACAAAATCGCCTGCTTTTATGAAATCACGTAATCAATATCTTCAATTTAGCAAAATTATAGTAATAGGCAATAAGAGCCTAGCAGTTCAAAATAATTTTACTCTAAAAGGTATTAATATGAGCTACGAAAAAAGCAGTCTGAGGCTTGAAATTGCTATGTTAAGCAATGATTCATTGAGTATGCCCCAAGAAAAAATATTTATTCAAGGCTTACTAAATATTTGGACATTAGAAAATTTTAACCTTTCGATCAAAGGAAGAGTCGAAGCGTCTCGTACTGGCATTTACAGTACTAATTCTATTTCAAGCTCAATAATGCCGATGGCGCAAACAAAATTCAATACATCGTTATCTGTGGTGAGTAGTTATGTCTTAAATGATCATTGGGCAGTCACAGGGACAGTAATGAAGAGAGATCTAAATAAAGAGTTCAAAAAAAGGGTAAATTATAAAAAAGACAGTGACAATATCGCTATCATTGGCACTACCTATTCATTTTAACACCCTGTTTAAATAGCTTAAATTTGAGCTTGCCGCTGAAACTTACTACTGATGTTACTCTTGGCCTATAACAATTTAATCCTTACTCGCGATCATCGTTTTGTTAAAACTATCACTGGCGTGACATCAAAAAACAATACGCACTAAAAGTTCCCTAAGGACAAGAGTAACAAGGTATTAAAATAAATAACTTATTACTTAACTACCTGATTTAAAATAAGTCATCATCAATATCAAACAATGTTTGACTACCTGCTTTAATGGCCCCAATTAACGACTGTGTTCTAGGTAACATACGAGCAAAATAATAACGAGCGGTTTTTATCTTACTCAGATAAAAACTATCACCTGACTGCTGTTTTTCCAGTGAAACTTCAACCATTTTAGCCCAAACAAACGCCATAGCCGTGTAGCCAAAAACGTGTAAATAATCATTCGCTGCTGAGCCAAGTTCATTCGGGTTGACTGACGATTTTATTAAGACCTCTTGAGTAAGTTCAGATAAATCAGCAATTGACTGTTTTAAAGGTAAAATGAATTCCTGCATATTTTCAGCTGAGGTTTCATCAATGTAAGCATTCACTTCATCAATAAAAACTTGCATCATCGCGCCTTTACTACCAGCAACTTTGCGGGCTAATAAATCCATGGCTTGTACGCCATTAGTCCCTTCATAAATCTGAGAAATACGAGTATCACGTACTAATTGCTCCTGGCCCCATTCGCGCACATAGCCATGACCACCAAAAACCTGTTGCCCCGTTACAGTATTTTCAAAACCCACATCGGTAAAAAATGCTTTCGCTAATGGTGTCATTAATGCGGCTAATGTTTCACCTTTTATTTGTTGTTCACCTTCACCGTAAGTGGCTAAATCGAGTTGCATGGCAATATAGGTAGATAACGCACGAGAGCCTTCATTCATCGATTTCATGTTTAATAACATACGGCGAACATCACCGTGAACCATAATTGAGTCCGCTGACTTCTGTGGGCTCTTTATTCCAGTTGCTGAACGACCTTGCAAACGATCCTTGGCATATTCTAAAGCATTTTGATATGACTTAACCGCCGCACCAATACCTTGAATACCGACACCAATACGTTCAAAGTTCATCATAGTGAACATACAAGCTAAGCCTTTATTGAGCTCACCAACAAGAAACCCTTGTGACTCATCAAAATTCATTACACAAGTAGCAGAGGCATGAATTCCCATTTTATGTTCAATAGAACCGCAGCTTACATGATTGCTTTCAGCAAGTGCTTCCTGATCATCAACTTTAATTTTAGGCACTAGAAATAATGAAATACCGCGAGGGCCTGCGGGCGCATCTGGCAGCTTAGCTAAAACTAAATGAATAATATTGTCGGTTAAATCATGATCACCCGCGGTGATAAACATTTTACTACCCGTGATTGTATAACTACCGTCTCCTAGCGGAATAGCTTTAGTGCGGATCATTCCTAAATCAGTGCCCGCATGTGCCTCTGTTAAACACATTGAAGCGGCCCACTCACCGGTATACATTCGGGTTAAATAGCGTTGTTTTAATTCTTCACTGCCGTGTTTGGCGAGTGTTAAACCCGCCCCAGCAGACAAACAAGGATAGAGAGAAAATGCAATATCAGATGAGCACAACATTTCTTCATGAAATGCAGTCACCACTTTTGGCATCCCCATACCACCATAGTCAACATCACCACCTAGCGCGCTCCAGCCTCCTTCTGCATAAGTATTAAAGGCTTCTTTATAACCTGGAGCAGTGGTAACTTTACCATTATCAAAACTAACCCCTATTTCATCCCCTTGGCGTGAAAGTGGTGCTATTTTTTGCTCAGCTATTTTTGAACATTCTTGTAAGATGGCATCGACTGTCTCTTTGTCAACATGCTCAGCCAGTTTGGGTAGGTTTTGCCACAAAACATCATTTTTAAAAACGTCATATAACAAAAAACTCATATCTTTTAAGGGGACTTGATAATCAGCCAATTTTTTTCTCCAAACTTGAGGTGGATATAGATAAGGTTAAAAGCAAAACCAAACAAACAATTAAAACAACTGTTTGAATATAGCAATATTATCAAAAATGTAAAGTTATTTTCGCAAGTAAAGTTAATTACAATGAATTCACTGGATAAAGAAAAGACGCCTAAACTTAGCCGTCTTTCCTATTCTAAGATGCTTATGTATGACGTTACAAGTTCTCTTCAGCAAATGAAGCTAGTCGACTGCGAACCACGCCATTAAGATTAATTGTGCTACTGCCTTCGAAGTTTTTAAAACGCTCAACAATATAAGTTAAACCTGAGGTCACTGCATTTAAATAATTACTATCAATTTGCGCCAAGTTACCACTACAAACTAATTTAGTTCCTTCACCACAACGAGTGATGATGGTTTTGAGTTGCGCGGCTGTTAAATTTTGACATTCATCAAGTAATACAATAGCATTTTGAATACTACGGCCCCGCATGAAATTAACAGATTTAAACTGAATGTTCGCCTTCTCCATAATGTAATCTAAACTACCCGACATACTTTCATCTTGTTTATGCAAAACCTCTAAGGAGTCCGTTATTGCAGCAAGCCAGGGCGCCATTTTCTCTTCCTCTGTTCCTGGTAAAAAACCAATAGATTCAGCAATCTCAGGAGTACTTCGTGTAACAATAACTTTCTCATACAAGCCACGCTCAACGACTTGTTCTAAAGCTGCAGCTAATGCCAATAAGGTTTTCCCACAACCCGCAGGACCAGTAAGAATAACCAAATCGATCGTCGGATCAAGGAGCGCATCCATCGCCATGCCTTGGTAGATGTTTTTTGGCTGTATGCCCCAAGCATTTTTTGACATCAACCGCTCTCTGCTTAAGTCTTGAAACGATATCTTTTCATCATCCCAACCTGTTACTTTGCCCGCAAAGTGATCTGTATCATCAATTAAATATTCATTAATATAACTAAGAGGTAATGTTTTTCGGTCAACAAAATGGGTAGTCTCTCGTCCTTGAGTTTCGCTCTCACAGTCTCTAATTGTTTGCCAAAAATCGCCTTCAAACTTGTAATAACCTTTGGTTAAAAATCGAATATCATCTATGAGTTGATCTGTGCGATAGTCTTCAACATGAGCCAACCCTGCACCTTTAGCTTTTAACCGCATATTGATATCTTTGGTCACTAGCACAACTTTGGTTGGCGCTTTTTCTTTTTGAATATGTAAAGCGGTATTAATAATACGATTATCATTTTCGTTAAACGATAAAGTACCCGCTGTTTGCTCTAAAGTGTAATCATTAAATATTGATAAACAACCACTAGGATGAAGCTCATCATTTTCAGGGAGTTTAACGCCAGCGAGCACTTCCTCAGGTGAGGCGTCTGTAAGAGTGTCTTCTAGGGCTCGAATTGCCACACGAGCATCGCGACTGACATCTTTTCGTCTATCTTTAATGGAGTCAAGTTCCTCGAGCACTGTCATCGGTATAACAACGTCATGTTCTTGGAATGATAAAAAAGCGAAGGGTTCGTGGAGGAGAATGTTAGTATCTAAAATATAGATAATTTTGTCGTTCGACTTCTCTTTTATGGTGTTATCTTTAGTCATAAGGCATCCCTAGCAATAGATAAAAGTAGCTAGCGAAATAGTCAGATACAAAGCCCCTAAAATTGACGGTAACTTTACCACCCAAATATTAAGCTATCCCAAAAAAATCAGCTTTCTCCTAGGAGGACATTGGCCTTCACATTCATCTCTGTAATAGCTAAAAAACCGATATCCCCTTAGGTAAAGTCAATTCTACAGTGCCATTTTATCGTTAGAAAATCAAAAAGTTTTTTAAAATATAGCCTATCGTTACAATTATTAAGCCTTGATTTTAATAAAATACCTGTTGAATCACATTACTTTTGGATGAGGTGGAGTTCAATACAATTACTATACCCATTAGACTTAAATATACCATTTCCAAGCCAAACAAAAAGTCGAAATAAAGTGTCATACCAGCGGTATTAATTTTGATAATAGAATAACTTTTCTCTTCAATCAGTGTCTTATAACTAACTCTTTCTCGGTTTACTCAAACCTGCATGTTGAATTGGTACAAATATAGGTAAATAAACGGCTTTGAAACGCTTATCAGCTATAGCTTAGTGATGACTATTGGTATATCATAATTGCCGTTTTTTAATGGCTATTTCAACGCTTTTATTAACGTTTTTTTAACACCTTTATTTATTCTGGAGACATTTTTAATGCCATTTCACCTTGGACAACGTTGTATCAGTGACAGTGAATCTGATCAAGGTTTAGGCACAGTGACGGCTGTTGAACATCGCTTTGTTACTATTGTCTATACTGCCACCGGAGAAGCTCGCCAATACGCCATTGCTAATGCACCTTTGACTCGTGTTATTTTTAATCCGGGTGATAGCATTCCAAGTCATGAGGGTTGGCAGCTTGTTGTGGAGTCGATGGAAGAGATAGATAACCTCATTACCTATCACGGGATTAGAAAAGATACTAACGAGCAGGCCACTTTAAAAGAAGTGATGATTGATCACTTTATTAAATTTAACAAACCCCACGACAGGTTACTTAATGGCCAAGTAGACCGCCTTGATTGGTTCAGCTTGAGAAAAGACTGCTTACAACATCAGTTTGAGCAGCAACAATCTGAATTAATGGGGCTGTCGGGTGCTCGGGTAAGTTTAATTCCTCATCAATTATATATTGCTGATGAAGTAGGCAGTCGTTTCGCTCCCCGTGTACTCTTAGCCGATGAAGTTGGCTTAGGAAAGACCATTGAAGCTGGTTTAATTATCCATCAGCAATTAGTGAGTGGTCGCGCACAACGCATTTTAATTATTGTGCCTGAGTCATTAATGCATCAATGGCTCGTTGAAATGCTTCGTCGCTTTAATCTTAAATTTAGCATTTTTGATAATGATCGTTGCGTTGAAGGTTCAAGCGACGACGATAATATTAATCCCTTCAGCTCTGAACAATTAGTGTTGGTCAATTTAGCTTTTATTACCGACAATCCTAAGTGGTATGAAGCCCTTATTGATGAAGATTGGGATTTAATGGTTGTCGATGAAGCCCACCATTTAAATTGGCAACAAGACAATGCCAGTATTGAATATCAATGTATCGAGCAATTAGCTCAAACTATTCCTGGGGTGTTATTACTGACAGCAACACCGGATCAATTAGGTCATGAGTCTCACTTTGCTCGTTTGCGCCTGCTTGATCCCAATAGATTTTTTGATTATCAAAAATTTATCGAAGAAGAAGAGCACTATGTTGAAGTTGCCGATGCCGCTAATGCCTTAGTTGAAGGTCATATGCTAACTAAAGAGCAAAATACTACATTAACGTCTTTGTTAAAAGAAACCGATATTAGTGAACTTATCAGCTGTATTAATAGTATCGATTCTTCTGAACACGCTGAGCAAGATGCTCGTCAACATCTATTAAAACAACTACTGGATCGACATGGCACAGGCCGTATTTTGTTCAGAAACAGTCGTAATACCATTAAAGGTTTTCCTGAGCGAAAATTATTGCCTGCACCATTAGAGATGCCAGAGCACTATCAAGAAAAAATAAATGAATATTTACTCAGTGATACTGCTGAAAACCTCATAAAACAAGTGCAAAGTAAGTATATCTTTTGCCCAGAAATGCTTTACGGATTAGATAGCCATGAACGCACATGGACAGATTTTGATCCCCGTGTAGATTATTTAATTAACTTACTCAAAGCGTTAAATAGAGAAAAAGTGTTAGTTATTTGTGCCAATGCGCAAACAGCTATCGATTTAGAGAAGGTTTTACGAGTGAAAGAAGGAATTCGTGCGGCCGTATTCCATGAAGGCTTATCAATTTTTGATCGTGATAAAGCGGCCGCTTATTTTGCCCAAGATGAGGATAGTGCTCAGTTATTATTGTGCTCAGAAATTGGTAGTGAAGGTCGTAACTTTCAGTTTGCTCATCACTTAGTTTTATTTGACTTACCGAGTAACCCCGACTTGCTTGAACAACGTATTGGCCGTTTAGACCGTATAGGTCAAACAGAGATTATCCAGATACATGTGCCTTATTTTGAAGACTCTGCCCAGCAATTGTTATTTAATTGGTATCAGCAAGGGCTTAATGCTTTTGAGCAGACCTGTATTACCGGTCGCGTTATTTTTGAGAGTTTTGGCCAAGAAATAGTAAACTTAGCCTTATCGGCACAATGGCAGTCTGCTGCCGCAACAGATCTGATTGACAATAGTCATCATAAACACTTAACCCTTAAAGCTGAATTAGAGTCGGGTCGTGATAAGTTGCTTGAGCTTAACTCTTCAGGTCAAGGGAGAGCAGATCAATTAGTTGAGAAAATTGCTCGCCAAGACCGACAATTTACTTTGCCACAATTTATGTTTCAAGTATTTGATGTTTTTGGTGTTCAGCAAGATGATAAAGCAGATAACGCCATTGCTTTAAATCAAACTGAACACATGCTCAATTCTAACTTTCCTTGCTTGCCAGAAGATGGTACTACTATTACCTTTGATCGAGAAACTGCCTTACAAAATGAAAATTATCAGTTGATCACTTGGGATCATCCGATGGTGCGCGGTGTGATCGATTTATTACTGAGTGATGATATTGGTAATGCCAGTATCGGAATTTTGAAAAATCCGTCATTACCTGTAGGCACCTTTTTCTTAGAATGCTTATTCACCTTGGAAGCCACTGCCCCTGCTCATTTGCAATTAGGTCGTTATTTACCAACAACACCAGTACGAGTATTAGTGGATAAGTCGGGACTAAACTTAGCTGAAAAAGTCAGTGAACAGGTACTGGATAATCAATTAACACCGGTGAAGAAGCAAATGGCACTTCAACTGATTAAAGCGTTGAAAGCTCAAGTCCCAACCATGGTGGCTAAAGCAGAAGGTCATGCAGACAAACAAGTGTCCGATATTCAGACTAAAGCCTTAGCTAACATGCACAAAACTTTAGATGAAGAGTTTGACCGTTTAACAGCTCTTGCCGCAATAAACCCTAACGTTCGTCAAGACGAGTTAGATTTTATAAAAGTACAACAAGAGGAACTCAGTAACTATATCGATAAAGCGCAACTGAAATTTGAAGCAGTTCGCATGATAGTGGTTAGTAACCAATAGCGCTCAATAAACAAAAGAGAATAACCCATGGCAGCCAACCCTGACTTTATTTATCAACCACCGATGTCGCCTTACCTTGATATCATTTATCAAGATGATGATTTAGTGGTGATCAATAAAGGCAGCGGTTTACTATCGGTGCCAGGTAGGCTACCTGAGCATCAAGATTGTTTACAAAGCCGTGTCAGCCGTGTTTTACCGAAAGCGACCATAGTGCATCGTCTTGATATGGCAACCTCTGGCATTATTTTAATGGCACTCAATAAACCGGCCCATGTTAACGTTAGCCGTCAATTTGAAAAACGCTTAACGAAAAAAAGTTATATCGCTAGAGTTTATGGAGAGGTAAAAGAAAGTAACGGTAGTATTGACCTGCCTCTTATTTGCGATTGGCCTAATCGTCCCAAGCAAAAAGTTGATTATGATCAGGGTAAAAAAGCACTGACCTATTGGCGGGTCATTAGTATTGATGAACGTCAGGGAGAATTGAGTACGTTACTAGAGTTAACACCAATTACCGGACGCTCTCATCAATTGCGTGTCCATATGCTAGCCATAGGCCATCCTATTTTAGGTGACCGATTATATGCCCATGACAAAGCATTGAGCGTTAGTCAGCGCCTGCAACTTCATGCGCAACTATTAGAAATAACCCATCCTGTCAATAGCGAAAGTCGAGTCTTTACCGCTCCTTGCCCTTTTAAGTAACACTAGCGTCTGCATATACACTTTGAGTCGATATCATATTATTTGATTACTCATCACGACAATGAGTTAAATATGAGGTGATAATTTCTTCACTATTTAGCTCATATTTGCCATCGCTGATAATTATTAATAATAATCAAGGGCAGAAATACCAAAATAAAGTCTATTTGTTTTTAGAGATCAAATCATAAGCAGCTTGAATATCTTGGGTTTTTTGCTTAGCAACTTCCATCATCTCTGGAGGCAGACCTTTAGCAATTAACTTATCAGGGTGATGTTGAGACATAAGCTTCTTATAGGCTTTTTTAATCTCTCTAAATTCTGAGTTTTTACCCATTCCTAACACTTTGTAAGCATTAGTTAACTGCTGAGGGCCTGCAGGTTGACGATAATTTTGCTGCCCTTGTTGGCCTCTCTGTTGATATGAGCCGTCTTGATGAAATGCCGCGCCAGCAATAATCATTTCTAGTAACTTATCTAGTTCTCGGGTTGAGAAACCTAATTGTCTAGCAATATTATGTAATACCGATCGTTCGGCAGCGTCTAGCTCACCATCTGAAAATGCAACTTGAATTTGTATTTCGATAAACATCAATAGTAAGTCATGGCGCCGGCTACATGAACGCTTGAGTTCCCTTAACTTTTTATCAATAGCAAAACCTGTGGTTTTACCTTCACTAAAAGCATCTTGCGCTTGTTGTCTCATACTGCCAGTTAAACCCATTTTATCCATATAGGCCGTGGCAAAGGCAATTTCGTGTTTATTTACCTGACCATTAGCCTTAGCAATATAGCCCATCACAGAAAAAGTCGAATAGAAAAATACTGCTTGGCGGGAAATATCATCGGCTTTGTTAGGAGAAAAACCCTCTAAATCAATACGACGGCCTTTATCAAACAGATGACCAAACCAACAACCTAACAACGCACCAAACAGGCTTTTGCTCAACATAAAACCAAATAAAAAACCTAAAACTTTACCCCAAATATGCATACTATTTATTTTTCCTAAAAAAGATTAACTAGGCTGGAATGAGTTTAACTGCGCCAACCGCTCGGGTGTGCCAACATCTGTCCAATCATATGGTAAAACACTTGCGGTAATTTTCCCATGCTCAGCTGCTACTCTTAACATAGGCGCTAATGGTAATATTGATGTTTTATCAATGGTCGAAGTTCTTAGTTGTTGAAAAGTGTCTTGTTGAAAAAATTCGGGTTTAAATATAGCAATACCGCTGTAAGTGTAACTTTTTTTCTTCTGTCCAAGTTTAGAAATTATTGGTTTATTTTGTAACAATCCATCATCAATACAAAAGTCACCTGATAAATTATGTTCAGGGTTTTTAACTAACCATAAGTGAGCGAGTTTATTATCGGGCAGAATAGGAAGATCAGAAAAATCATATGCGGTATAAACATCACTATTGATTAGTAAAAAAGGCTTATTACCTAATAAAGGCAGAGCGTTAATAATACCACCGGCGGTTTCTAATGCAGGAGCTTCCGCACTGTAAGTTATCTTTATTTGCCATTGGCTACCATCATTTAAATATCTTTCAATCATTTCACCCAGCCACGCGTGATTAATGATGACATCTTTAATACCTATTTGAGCGAGTTTTTTAATATGATGTTCAATTAATGCCACCCCTTTGACTTTTAATAGCGGCTTAGGACACTTATCCGTCAATGGTTTCATTCGCTCACCTCGCCCTGCCGCTAAAATCATTGCTTTCATTAGCTATCACTTATCTTGTTATTGATTGTCTGCATTGCAGGTAATACTTGTGATTTTATCAAGTGATGTAAAAAACTCAACTCGGGATACTTAGCACTGACATCATTGATATATGAAAGTGTTAAGGGAATATCTTTTAAATATCCGTCTTTGTTATCACGATAATATAATCGGCAAAAAATGCCACTCGCCTTTAAGTGGCGCTGTAAGCCCATTAAATCAAACCACTCCTGCCATTGCGGCTCTGTAATATACTCAAGTGAATATTGCTTCGCCATTATCTGACAAAAATATTTAAACAAGGGCTGAATTACATTTTCAGGCCAACGGGTATAACAATCTCTTAATAAGGAAACTATATCGTAAGTTATCGGCCCGATTACCGCATCTTGAAAATCAATAATACCTAATGAATTGTCATTAAGTACCATAATATTACGACTATGATAGTCTCGATGCATAGTGACTTTAGGCTGAGATAATGCACTAACGGTTAAAAATGAAAAACACTGCTTAAGCTGTTTTTTTTCATCATCTAATAACTCAATGTGTAAATGTTTTTCAAGTAACCACTGAGTGAAAATTTCAAGTTCGAATTCAATAAATCCTTGATCATAAATGGGTAGTTGATATTGGTCATCACCCCTTTTCAAATCTCCAACTTTACTTTTCAATACATTGGCTTTAGAAATCGCTGGTAGCAAGCTTATTGCTTGAGAGTAAATCTTCTGCACATCATCAGCCAAAGCAGTCTTTACCAAGGTATCAGCAAGTAGTTGATGACCAAGGTCAGTAATACAAAGAAAACCCTGCTCTAAATCTAAGGCTATTATTTGTGGAACATTAATTTTTTCATTTATCAACGCTTGGCTAATCGCGACAAAAGCCTCATTGTTCGAGTGCTTGGGTGGTGCATCAACAGCCACTAAGCTCTGCCCTTTAAAATTAAAGCGATAGTAGTGACGAAAACCAGCATCGCCTGTCATCGGCTGTAATTCAATAGCCCATTGTTCTTCCGTGTCTGTTAAAACGGAAGACAGCCAGTGTTTTAATAACATGCATCGTGATTCTTGTGACAAAGAAATCCACCTTTTAAAAAATAGCTTACCTAAAAATGAATAAAGGCATTAGCGAGATAATCAAAATTGCTATATCATAGCCGTGTTTGACAAAAAAATATGTTTTTCATTACCTTTTAATGTTTATTTTTCTTTCAAAAAACAAGTCTTGGTCATCACTTTTCGGACAATAAATGCTCTTTCGTCGTAAATTAGTTTTGTTAACTTTTTGTCTATTAACTTCAGTGGTTAGCTATTCTGCTGATGAAAATTATAAAAAACATCCATTAACTAAATCATTAAGCCAAGAAGAAAATACTGTTAGTACGTTAAAACAGCAATGTTTAGTGACTACTTATGACCAAATAACTCACAATTTTGCTAAAACTATTGATGATAGTATTCGCGTTGAAGCGAAATCTTCATCCATTCAGAGAAATCAATTAGCCACGTTTAATGGCGATGTGATTTTAGTCAATAAAGACCATACTATCCTTGCCGATGAACTTGCCTTCAATAGAGAAACCCTATCCTTGGTTGCTCAAGGTAATATTCAATATCAAAATAGTGGCATAAACATTTTTGCAGACAATATAGATGCCAGCCATTCAACACAAAAAACCACATTAGGTAATACCTCTTATCAACTGACTGACAATCCAGGCCATGGTAGTGCTAGTGAACTAACGATTAGTACTGATGGTACTTTAGCGTTAATTGATTCTACTTATACAACTTGCGCTGGTGAAAGACCTGATTGGCAAATCAAAGCCAGTGAAATAACGATCTCTGTCGAAGAGAATATTGGTCAAATTTATAATGCTAGAATACACGTTCTTGATTTCCCTATTCTCTATCTGCCTTACTTCTCTTTTCCTGTGACTGACGAGAGGAAGTCTGGTTTTTTATACCCAAGTATTAAAACATCTAGCCAATCAGGCCTTGAGATAACAACACCGTTTTATTGGAATATCGCAGAGAACTTTGATGCCACGTTAACACCCCATTATATGTCTAAACGTGGGACGCAATTACTTACCGAGTTTAGGTATTTATCTGGTGAGCAATTTGGCAATGTTAATATTGAATATTTAAATAAAGATGATGAACTTAAAGTTAGTAATGATCCTAGATACTTGGCAAGATTTCAACACGTAGGTACATTCTCAACTAACTTTAGAGCCTATATCGATTTCACTACAATCAGTGATGATAATTATTTAGTAGATATTGGCAGCTCACAATACAATGACAATGATAATTATTTATACCAAGTAGGTGAATTATCTTATTTTGGTGAGAGCTGGCAAACAACAATGAAAATTCAAGATTTTGAAGTTTTAGGTAATAATGAAGCCAGCTATAAAACCTTACCCCAAATTGAATTACAGCTTTATCAACCGTTGGGTTATGCAAATACTCTATTTGAACTTTATTCTGAGTTAAGTCGATTTAAAAGTGTGAACAAGGAACGGGTTAATGCAAACCGCTATCATATTGAAGCAGGCGTTTCTTTCCCTCTATCTTCTCCTGCTTGGTTCTTAAATTCAGAATTGAAAATATTACATACCTATTACCAGCAAGAACAAATCCCAGTCGGCAGCTCCCTAGAAGAAAAGGTTAGTCGTACCTTACCTAAAATTCGTTTTCATGGTGGTTTTAATCTAGATCGCGCTATGACTTTATTTAATTCAAAATACACTCAAACTTTAGAACCTCAAGTTCAATACTTGTATGTCAGTGATGTTGACCAACGTAATATTGGCATTTATGACAGTACAACCTTACAAGATGATTATGACGGCTTATTTAGAGATAGAAGAAATAGTGGCTTAGACAGAATAGCCGCCGCAAATCAATATTCATGGGGGTTGACGAGTCGCATTTTAGACCCTAAGAACACAGAGCTATTACGGTTTAGTCTCGGTCGTATAACTTACCTTGATAACTTTGATAATATTAATAAAAATGACAATACGATTAAAGAGTCAGCGCTTGCTGCTGATTTATTTTTCAGGCTTAACCATCAGTGGCAAATTAGCAGCGACTTACAATATAATACAAAATCAAGCTTGGTGAACAAAAGTCAAATCAATATAGATTATCGTTTTAATAAAAATAAAAATATTCAATTGAACCATAGGTTCACTCGCGATGTCTCAGGTAATAGATTAGAACAAGCGTCCTTAGTCACCAACTTTCCTATCACTAAAGATTGGAAGTTTGTCGGTCGTGCAACACAAGATCTAATCCAAAATAGAAGTCTCGAATCTTATATTGGTTTACAATATGAAAGCTGTTGCTGGGCTATTAGACTGGTTCATCACCGTCATATTATTTCTAACTTTGACCAAGAAGATTTTTTAAATGAAAACCGCGATGAATTTGACAGTGGTTTTATGTTACAGTTTGTCATCAAAGGGCTAAATGGCCAACAAAAAAGCGTTGGTACTGAAGATATGTTTGATTCAAGTATATTCGGTTTTAAACGTCCTTATTTTCTTAATAATTAACGAAGCATTACAAGAAACATCACATGAAACATCACATTAAAAATTTATTAAAAGTAATAACACTGAGTACTCTATTTGTTTTAAGTACCATGTCATTAAGCCATGCTGAAGAAAAACTGCTTGATAGGGTCTCAGTTATTGTCAATGACGGTGTCGTATTAGAGTCTGAAATTGTCAGCTTAGTTAAATCCATTAAAGACCAAGCTGAGCAAAATAATCAAAGTTTACCTTCTGATAACGCGTTGCGTATTCAAGTCACTGAAAAGCTAATAAATGACACGTTAATCATGCAAATTGGTGAACGTATGGGAATACAAGTTAGTGATGCCGAATTAGATCAAACGATGAGTAATATGGCAAAAGAAAATAAGATGACCTTAGAGCAACTTCGTCAAAGTGTTGTTAATAAAGGTTCAAGTTATGAAAAGTATCGTGAGAGTATTCGTACAGAACTAATTTCAGGGCAAGTAAGCAGAGGAAGTGTTCGTCGTCGAATTTATATCTCACCTCAGGAAGTCAATAATTTACTTTCGTCAATGAAAGAGCAAACCCTTAATGACGTTGACTACAACTTAGGGCATATTCTTATCGAATTTCCGGCAGTTGCTAATGCTGAAGAAATGGTAGTTCAAAAAGACAAAGCTGATAAAATCATTAGCTTATTAAACAGTGGGTCTGATTTTACCAAAATTGCAATGTCTTCATCTGGTGCCAGTAACGCACTAACGGGTGGCGATTTAGGTTGGAAAAACATAAATGAAATGCCCACGTTATTTTCAGAACTTGTTGAAGGAAAAAGTAAGGGCGATGTCTTTGGTCCAATCCGCACAGGTTTAGGACTAAGTATTGTAAAAATCCTTGATATACGAGGTCGTCAAATAGTCGAAATCGAAGAGGTTAAAGCAAGCCATATTCTAATTAAACCATCAGTGATATTAAGTGAAGCAAAAGCAGAATCAATGTTGCAAGATATGCTGGATAAAATTAACGCCGATGAAGCAACTTTTGAAGCGCTAGCAAAAGAGCACTCAGAAGGCCCAACATCTGTCCAGGGTGGTAATTTAGGATGGGCTGAAGCTCAAATATACGATCCTGCTTTTAAAGAGGCATTGGCAACAATGAAAGTTGACGAATACCATAAACCTTTTCGCTCGTCGTTTGGATGGCACATTATTGAGTTAACCGGTCGTCGTATAGTCGATGCGACAGAAAAAATGAATGAAAACAGAGCTTATCAAATGCTTTACAATCGCAAATACGATGTTGAACAAGCCCAATGGATAAAAGAAACCCGTGATGAGGCTTATATTGAAGTTTTAGTCACGGCAAATAAATAATGACATTATCAAAAAAAATAAAACGTTTAGTCATCACACCAGGTGAGCCGGCCGGTGTTGGTCCCGACCTTGTGATTGCTATCGCCCAACAAGATTGGCCCGTTCAATTAGTCGTTATTGCGTCTAAAAGTTTATTGTTAGAACGCGCAAAATTATTGGGGCAATCATTGACTATTATTGATTATGATGAAAAAAAACCGGTAATATCGCATCAAGCAGGAACCCTTACACTTTTACCAATAGAATTAGCAGAACCATGTATTGCTGGTGAGTTAAACCCAAATAATGGCGCTTACGTAGTTGAAACGTTGAGAGTTGCCTGTGAAAAAAACATGTCAGGTGAATTTGATGCCATAGTTACTGGCCCTGTTCACAAAGGCTTAATAAATAAAGCGGGTATCCCTTTTAGTGGCCACACAGAATATTTTGCTCATCAAGCCAACTGCTCTGATGTAGTAATGATGCTAGCAACACCAGGATTACGGGTTGCACTTGTTACCACACACATACCGCTCGCTTATGTTTCTAAGGCAATTACTGTCGAACGATTACAAAAAGTAACTCGTATTTTGCATCAAGACTTAATCAACAAGTTTGGTATTAAAAAACCCGTTATATACGCCTGTGGCATTAACCCTCATGCAGGTGAAGAGGGTTTACTAGGACGAGAAGAAATTGAAGTGATGGAGCCCGCTTTTGAAGAACTTCGCAATGAAGGTATAAATATTATAGGTCCACTGCCTGCGGATACTATTTTCCAAGAAAAATATTTAATAAAAGCGGATGCTATTCTTAGTATGTTTCATGATCAGGGATTACCTGTATTAAAATATAAAGGTTTTGGTTCCTCAGTTAATATTACCTTGGGCTTACCTTTTATTAGAACGTCTGTAGACCATGGAACAGCCTTAGATCTTGCTGGAAGCAATACAGCCGATCGAGGTAGTTTTATTGAAGCAATTCTGACAGCAATAGACCTGGCCGACCACCACACCTTAAGTGAATAAAAAATCACTACATATTAACCTTTATCATAAAGTGAACAAACAGCCAACATGAGTAACAAAACCCATTTAGGTCATCAAGCAAAAAAACGCTTTGGACAAAATTTCCTCCACAATGACGCTGTTATTAGCGACATTGTTGATGCTATAAACCCTGAACCTGGAGAGAACCTAGTCGAAATAGGTCCTGGTTTAGGTGCGTTAACAGAGCCTGTGATCGAACGTGCAGAGAAGTTAAGTGTTATAGAGTTAGATAGAGACTTAGCGCATCGATTACGCCACCATCCTTTTTTAGCCCCTCATTTGACGATTTATGAAACTGATGCATTAAAGTTTGATTTTTCACAACTCGTGAAAGAAAACAAACCATTAAGGATATTTGGTAATCTTCCCTATAATATATCCACACCACTAATATTTCATTTACTCACCTTTAATGACAAAGTGCAAGATATGCACTTTATGTTACAAAAAGAAGTGGTTGAACGAATGGCTGCTAGCCACAATAGTAAAACTTATGGCCGCCTTTCTATTATGACTCAATACCAGTGTCAGGTTATTCCTGTAATGGAAATTGGCCCTGAAGCTTTTAAACCTGCACCAAAAGTTGACTCTGCGATTGTCAGATTAGTACCGCATAAAACAATAAAAAATCCAGTGAAAAATATTAAATCACTTAATCAAGTCTGTCTTGCGGCATTCAATCAACGCAGAAAAACAATACGTAATAGTTTTAAAAAACTACTTAGCAGTGACCAACTCGAAAGTTTAGGAATAAATCCTGGCTTGCGTGCTGAAAACTTGAGCGTTGATGACTTCATCATGCTAGCTAACTTTGTTCATGACAACCCTGTAGAAGAAGGTTAAAAAGTATTAATGACTAACTCTATCACTTCATTAGCCCACCATATTGATATCAAAACAACAACGGCATATTTGTCAGAGCAATCAGTGCCTGAGGACGAGCGTTTTATCTTCAGTTATACCATCACAATTGCTAATAACAGTGATGAATCTATTAAGTTGTTAACTCGAAGTTGGCAGATAACAGATGCCAATGGTGATGTCAGCACGGTTGAAGGCCCAGGTGTTATCGGACAAACACCTAATATTGCACCTGCGGCTAGCTTTACCTACACCAGTGGTTCAATGTTTAAAACACCCGTTGGTACTATGGAGGGCTACTACCAAATGCGCAGTAAAAGTGGACAATTACTTCAAGTAGATATCCCTGTATTCAGACTCGCCATCCCCAATATACTTAATTAAATCATAATACTATGGCGATTTATTTAGTTGGGGATATACAAGGATGCCTATCAGAGCTTAAATCGTTATTAAGCCAAGTCAACTTTAACTCTTCTACTGACCAGCTTTGGTTGGTTGGTGATTTAGTTGCCCGCGGTCCTGATTCATTAGAAACATTACGCTTTATTATGTCACTCGGTAGCGGCGCAAAAGTGGTATTAGGCAATCATGATTTACATTTGCTCGCAACACATGCTGGACATAAAGAAGTAAATACTAGAGATAGGCTAGATGACTTATTAGCAGCTGACGATGTCAATGAATTAATGGACTGGTTAGCTCAACAACCCCTTATCAGAAAGCTACCCAACGAAGAAACTTATATGAGCCATGCAGGTATCTCACCTCAATGGACTATCCATGAGGCGATTAACCAAGCAAATATTGCTCACCAACATATAGCCTCTAGTAATAGAAGTTTCTGGCTAAAAGAGATGTATGGTGACCAAGCAAACGACTGGCAAAAAGCTGATAGTGAGCTTGATAAGTTTCGTTATACTATTAACGCGTTAACTAGAATGCGTTATTGTTATAATGATTCAACACTTGAATTTCAAAGTAAAGATAAGCCAGAACTGACTCAAGAAAATTTAACCCCTTGGTTTGAAATGGTAAATTTGACAGACAAACAAAGTTGGGTCTTCGGCCATTGGGCAAGCTTGATGGGTAGTTGCCCAGCCAAAAATATTTATGCCCTAGATACTGGGTGTGTTTGGCATAATCATTTAACCATGCTGCGGTGGCATGATAAAAAACTCTTTATAGAAAAGTCACATGACTTAACGTGTGACAAAGAATAAAAAAAGGGTATCTCTATTTTTGGTTGCCGCTTTAGCACACGGCATATTAATCAGTGTGACTCGACCAGCTCAGTCGCGTTGATAAGATGCTAAATATTTTACCTAGGTTGATTTAGCTGAGAAAATTGATGAATAACGAGATATTATATTCACTATAATCTCATCAAACGGCAACTTGTTAATTGATGATTTACGTCATTTAATCCAACGTATTGTCAGCCTTTTAATTCAACTTACTGAAAAAAGTATCAGCCTCTCAATAAACAGCGGCGTCGAGTATTTAAGGTGCTCGTTTAGCTGAAGAACCAAAAACAGACATTTAGAAATTTACGCGTAAACCATAATTTTAACTATTATTTTCAGTGTTGAAAGTCGCTTTTTTATTTAATTTATTATTGAGAGTCGTTAGCTGTTTTTTCGTTGGTAGATAGCGAAGTCTAAATCATAAGCATTGTGTTCGTCTGCTTTAAAATATTCACTGCCTACTTTTTGCCAATCGTTTTCAGCATCAAATAAAGGGAACTGTGTATCTCCTTCAATATCTGCTTTTATATGAGTGACGTAAAGTCGTGTTGCCGCAGATAAACAATGAGCATAAATAGCACCACCACCGATGACCATTACTTCTTCAATATCAGCAACTAGTGCAAGCGCATGGTCAACGGAGGTGACGGCTTCAACCCCAACTGCTTGATAGTTTATATCTCTAGAAATAACGATATTACGCCTTCCAGGTAAAGGACGGCCTATCGATTCAAATGTTTTTCTTCCCATGATAATTGGCTTGCCCAGCGTAGTTTTTTTAAAATAAGCTAAGTCAGCAGGTAAATGCCATGGCATGGTATTATCTTTGCCGATAATGTTATTATTTGCGGTTGCAACGATAAGTGAAAGTTCAGTCATAAATACCCTAATTAATTTATTGTCTCTCTTTACCATCCTTGGCAACACAAGATATTGTTCATCCCTTAATATTCGCGGTCTTTGCCGTCCTTAGATAAGGCGGCATATGATTCACCCCAGAATATAAAAAGGCACTATAAATAGTGCCTTAATCTTAAATAATAAACATGAACGGTTCAACTATTGACGGTATTCAACTTCAACATCATAGTCATCTTCATCCCAATCTTCATCATCTAGATCATCTGTAAGATCATCAATTGCTTCTTCATGGTAAGTCTGCCATTTAAAGTCAACATCTTTACCTTCTAATGGTACATCTTCTTCTTCAGGTGGTAGGCCTTCAATAAAGGTCATAACTCGCCCAGTAAGCTCTGCGGTGCCCATACGGTTAAAAGCTGAGATACTGCAATGCTCACCCTGCCAATCAAGTGCAGTTAGTATTTGACTCGTTATCTCTTGCGCTTCTTCCTCAAGGACTAAATCAAGTTTATTAAAAACAATCCAGCGAGGTTTATTAAAAAGTTTTTCAGAGTGTCTCTCTAACTCGCCAACAATAGTTCTAGCATTTGCAATGGGACAAGAGCCATCGGCAGGCATAATATCGACAAGATGAAGGAGAATTCGACAACGCTCTAAATGCTTAAGAAATTGTGTACCTAAGCCTGCACCTTCTGCTGCTCCTTCAATAAGACCAGGGATATCAGCAATCACAAAACTGCGCTGAGTATCTAAACGCACCACACCTAAATTAGGTGTCAGAGTCGTAAATGGGTAATCAGCAACTTTAGGTTTAGCTGCAGAAACACTGCGTATTAATGTTGATTTACCTGCATTAGGTAATCCTAACAAACCAACGTCAGCTAACAATAACAACTCAAGTTGAAGGTGTCTAATTTCACCCGGCGTACCGTCTGATCTTTGTCTTGGCGCTCTATTAGTACTACTTTTAAAACGCGTATTGCCTAAACCATGCCAACCACCTTTAGCTACGAGTAACTTTTGTTCATGATGGGTAAGATCACCGATTTGCTCGCCAGTGTCAGTGTCTACGCAACGGGTTCCAACCGGGACTTTTAAAATAAGTGCATCGGAACTTCTGCCAGTACAATCACGACTTTGACCATTTTGACCACGCTTAGCACGGTGAAAACGCTCAAAACGGTAATCAATCAGAGTATTTAAGTTTTCGTCAGCAACAAGAAAAACATCGCCGCCATCGCCGCCATCGCCGCCGTTAGGTCCACCATACTCGATGAATTTTTCTTTACGAAAACTAACGCAACCGTTGCCTCCGTCTCCAGCTTCAACTCTAATCTCAACTTCATCAACAAATTTCATGGTATTTCAATAACTCTAGAATCAGGATATACAACAATATGACTAGTATAACTGATTTTATGGATCTACAAATAAATTTACAAAAATCATATAAAAAAAAGCCTCGCTACTGCGAGGCTTTTTAAAAATAGTCTCTACAATTATTCAGCAATGATGCTAATAAATTTGCGGTTTTTAGGACCTTTCACTTCAAACTGAACTTTACCGTCAGTTAAAGCAAATAAAGTATGATCTTTACCCATACCCATGTTGGTACCTGCGTGGAATTTAGTACCACGTTGACGAACGATGATATTACCAGCCAAAATTGACTCGCCACCAAAACGTTTTACGCCTAAGCGTTTCGCTTCTGAATCACGACCATTACGTGTACTACCCGCAGCTTTCTTATGTGCCATGTTAGATGTCCCTAATTAGCCGTTAATACCAGTAATTTTCACTTCAGTGAACCATTGACGATGGCCCGCTTGTTTACGTGAATGCTTACGACGTTTAAATTTAACTATTTTAACTTTATCAGCACGACCTTGTGTTACCACTTCAGCCACTACTTTACCACCATCAATGTAAGGTGCACCTACATTAATGTTGTCGCCATTGGCGATCATTAAAACATTTTCAAATTCTATTTTTGCGCCGACTTCAAGCTCAAGCTTTTCAAGACGAACGGTCTGACCTTCGGTTACACGATGCTGTTTACCACCGCTTTGGAATACCGCGTACATAGCTACTCCGTACTGCGTCAACTTCCTCAATGAGGTTTTGTTATGACGCTTTAATTTTAAAATATAGGGCGCGAATTCTACGCGAAGAATTTACTAACCGCAAGTATAAGTAGTAAGTTTTATCTTTTATTTATAGTAACGAACTTTAGAAAAAAAATTAAGCGTAATTTAAAGCTAATAAGCGGTGTGAAAACTTCATTCAACGCATAAATCGTGTAAACTTACGCGATTACTCACCGCATTTTACACGCATGTTGTATCAAGTAAAATAACATATAGAAGTTTTATGGATATCAAAAGCATTCAATCATTGACACAAAGTGATATGACTAAGGTTAATGACCTTGTTTATAGCCAATTAAAGTCAGACGTCACCTTAATAAATCAGTTAGGTATTTATATTGTCAATGCTGGTGGCAAACGTATGAGGCCAATGTTAACGATACTCGCTGCACGAGCTTTAGACTATTCGGGTGAAGAGCATTGCTCCATTGCAGCTATTATTGAGTTTATTCATACAGCGACTCTTCTGCATGATGATGTCGTCGATGACTCAAACATGCGTAGAGGTCGTGAAACAGCTAATGCGTTATTTGGTAATAGCGCTAGTGTTCTGGTTGGTGACTTTCTTTATACTCGTTCATTCCAAATGATGACTAAGCTCGGCAACATGCGCATCATGGATATTCTCTCTGATACAACTAACATTGTTGCAGAAGGTGAAGTATTACAATTGATGAATTGTAATGATCCCAGCACTACTGAAGAAAGTTATATGGAAGTTATCTATTGTAAAACGGCTAAGTTGTTTGAAGCAGCAACCCGATTAGCGGCTGTTATTTCAAATAAAGAGACTATAGTAGAAAAGGCAATGTCCGATTACGGGAAGCACTTAGGCACCGCATTTCAGTTAGTTGATGATATTATGGATTACACTGCTGATGCAAAAGAAATGGGTAAAAATGTTGGTGACGACCTTGCTGAAGGTAAGCCTACCTTGCCCCTTATTTATGCGATGAAACATGGTAACAAAACGCAAAGCCAACTAATAAGTAATGCGATTGAGTATGGCAACGGTATGGATCACCTCGATGAAATTCTTAGCATAATGAAACAAACTGGTTCATTAGCTTATACCCAAAAGAGAGCGGAAGAAGAAGCTGACAAAGCTATTAGTGCGTTATCTTTAATACCTAACTCTGAATACAAAGAAGCGCTTATAGTATTAGCTCATATTGCCGCTAATAGAGATGTGTAAATAATAATGTTTAAACATTTAGGCTTTTATTTTAATTTAGTTGCACTTTTTCTGTTTGTCCCTGGTATTTTTCTGCCAATGTTCTCCTTAAGTATGGATGTTACGGCTCAAATTGGAGGACCGTCACTTACCACGGAATTAATGGATAAAGAGCTATCTTTACTCGGCACCATTCAAGAATTATGGCAAGACGAACGATTATTTGTCGCAGGACTAATTTTTATTTTTTCTATTGTGATTCCTCTTATAAAAGCACTGTTAGTTTTGTCAGCTTATTTAACTGAAAATATTCACATAGAAAGGTCTATTATTGATTTTGTCGGTAAAATTGGCAAATGGTCCATGGCAGATGTTTTTGTTGTTGCAATTTTTTTAGCCATACTCTCAACAGACCACGCTGAAACAGAAAGTCAACAGACCCTAGTCATCTTTGGTTTTAAACTCGATTTAATTATTAGTAGCGAAACACTATCTGTTGTTGGTAATGGCTTTTATTTTTTTACTGCTTATTGTCTAATGTCATTACTAGGAACACAATTTAGTCAACGCGGCCTTTCTCATAAAAATGATCTAAAAATAAATAAGTGAGAAGCTATCACTTTATTAAAATAAGCCCCTAACCTGAGAAGGTCATTATAGATAAAGCTTTTGACATGAAAATATTTATATCCATAAAAAAAACCGCTACATGAGCGGTTTTTTTTGTTAATACACTAATTAACTCAATTAATCAGTGATTAACCTTTAATGAAATCGATACCTTCTTGGATATCGGCTTTTAATGTGGCTAACATATCTACTTTAGCCTTTTCTTCAAAAGCACTTAATGTACCGTAAGATAGAATTTCTTTTACTCCATCCACACCTAAACGTATAGGTTGAGCAAAAAACTGTGCATCTTCACCTGCACCTTCCACATAGGCATAATCTACAACGTCTTCACCTTGTAAACCTTTCACCAGTGACATACAAAAACGAGCTGCAGCTGCGCCCATTGATAATGTAGCACTACCACCACCAGCTTTAGCATTAACAACTTCAGTACCTGCATTTTGAATGCGAGGAGTCAAAGTTGCAACTTCTTCATCAGTAAAAGTTACACCCTCAACTTGAGACAAAAGAGGTAAAATTGTCGTACCTGAGTGACCACCAATAACGGGTACCTTGACTTCTGCTACATTCACGCCTTTCAATTCAGCAATAAAAGCTTCCGAGCGGATAACATCTAATGTCGTAATACCAAATATGCGAGCAGCATCATAAGTACCGGCTTTTTTAAATACTTCAGCAACAATTGGTACGGTACCATTGACTGGATTAGTAATAATACCGACTAAAGCTTTTGGACAATTAGCAACAATACCTTCAGCCAATGTTTTAATGATACCTGCATTAACTGCAAATAAATCAGCACGGTCCATACCTGGCTTACGTGGCATCCCAGCTGGAATTAAAACAATATCAGCACCCGTTAATGCGTTACCCAAAGCATCTGCACCAAAACCTTCAACTTTCACATCAGTTGGGATGTGTGATAAGTCAACAGCGACACCTGGAACTACAGGTGCAACATCATATAAAGATAACTCAGAACCAGCAGGTAATTGAGTTTTTAACAATAAAGACAACGCTTGGCCAATTCCGCCAGCTGCTCCTAAAACGGTAACTTTCATCTGATTTCTCCGAAGTTTAAAATTTTGAGTAAATACGTAAAAAAAAATAATGGCCAAAAGATATAGTATAAGGGGTCAAAACACAATAATTATTAACCTATATTAGCTTATTGTGAATTAAGTATTGTAAGTAAATTTAGTAAGGATATGATAACGTGTTCAAAAAATTTAGTAATTATACCAACGTACTATTTTCTACTAAATAATAACAATAAATATATAGTCTTTACATACAAAATAGCGATTCATTATGACCGGACCACAAAAACAAGAAGCATTAATACAAGCATTCAAAAATTTATTGAATCAAGAGCAGTTTGGCTCTCAAGGGGACATTGTTGAGGCGCTAAAATCTCAAGGCTTTGATAATATTAGTCAGTCAAAAGTATCACGTTTGTTAAGCAAATTTGGCGCTGTGCGAACGCGTAATGCCCGTCAAGATATGGTGTATTGTTTGCCTGCTGAATTAGGTGTGCCTACAGCTAAGAGTCCATTGAGACAGCTAGTGATTGATATTGAACACAATGATGTAATGATTATCATCCGAACTAGCCCTGGAGCGGCCCAGCTCATAGCGAGGTTGCTTGATAGTTTAAGTAAAAGTGATGGGGTCTTAGGCACTATAGCTGGTGATGACACTATCTTTATTGCACCTACAGATGTTAACAAAATCACGAGCACCATCAGCAAGTTAGAAGTGCTTTTTTCTAAAAATCTAACGTAATATCTTCTATACCAAGCTCTGATGCATTTTTTCTATCGGACAATGCCGCTAAAAAGTTCAAACTTGGTGCAAAAAAAGCGGCACCCGTTTCAGCTTGAGTATATTTAAGCAAATGATCAAAGTTACCTTGGCCGTCACCATAAATCATGCTCTTAAGTAATACTTCGAAAGACTTGGGTGTATTACAATAAGAAACAAAAAATAGCCCCTGCGTTCTCATATCACCATAAGGCATGCTTTGTCTTAAAATTTCAATACTATTACCATGCTCATCTTTTATATCAATACGTTTTGTATGGGCAGTTTGTAGTTTTTTTTCATTACTGTATTCAACATTATCGATTTTAGACCGGCCATAAATATCTTCTTGTTTCTGTTGGTCAATAGTATTCCATAAAACCAAATTATGAAGATAACGTTGAATATGAAGATAACTGCCTCCTGAAAAGTCTTTATCAAGTTCATTATTTAACAATGCCACTTTACGACGATGATGGCCTTGTGGGTTATTAGAGCCATCGACAAAACCGGTTAAATCCCGTCCATCTAAAAATCGAAAACTTTGTACTTGCTCAACCAATTCGACACTGCTACCGAGCAGATCACAAACCTTAGTGCTAACAATGTGATTAGTATCTTGGCGATCACTACGAATTTCTATATAAAGATCGATATTATTTACTGGTGCTATACGATCCTCACATTCCATTGCAGGAAAAGGTTCAAGCAATTTAGGTCTGGCATCTGGATTAAATTCATCCCAATAATTTGCGCCAATAGCGACAACACCAATTAAGTTGGCCTCTGAAAATCTGTCGGCGTACATTTCAAATAATGCAGGTAAACGTGACAATGCCTCTCGAATGTAAGGTGTTTGGTCATCTAATACATTAAATAATAAGTAGGTGCCATGAAGATTAGGCTCTGCACAAATTCCAAATTGTTCTCTTGCCATCAAATTATCCTAAAAGATTTTATCTTGATCCTATTTATCCATTGATTTTACACAATATTGAATAATTAACAGTAAGATTTTACAAAAAAAGCAGCCAAAAGGCTGCTTTAATTATTTGTCATACATATATCCCCATCACACCTCAATATAATCTTGAGATGAAAGGGTTATAGACTAGGATTAGTTGCGAGTAAACTCAGGGTAAGCTTCCATACCACAATCAACCTTATCGAGACCTTCATATTCTTCATCTTCGGTAACACGAATACCCATTACAAGTTTAAGTATATACCAGACAACAAAGCTTGCACTAAATACCCAAACGAATATGGTAGCTGCACCAATTAACTGGCCACTGAAACTAGAAGCTGAATTAGTTACGGGTACTAACAATAAACCAAATAAACCGACCACACCGTGAACTGAGATAGCACCTACTGGATCATCAATTTTTAATTTGTCTAAACCAATAATTGATAACACAACAATAATACCACCAATAGCACCAAAGAGTGTGGCTTGTAATGGTGTAGGAGTAGAAGGTTCTGCTGTAATTGCCACAAGACCAGCTAACGCGCCGTTAAGGGTCATAGTTAAATCAGCTTTCTTAAATAATATTTTGGCGAAAATTAGTGCAGCAATAGCACCACCAGCAGCCGCGGCATTAGTATTTAAGAAGACAAGGGCTACAGAGTTGGCACTAGAGACATCAGCTAGTTTTAACACTGAACCACCGTTGAAACCAAACCAACCCATCCATAAGACAAAAGTACCTAAAGTTGCCATGGGTAAGTTAGCACCAGGAATAGCGTTTACACGACCATCGCTAGTATATTTACCTTTACGAGCACCTAATAAAAGTACACCCGCTAGTGCTGCAGAAGCACCTGCCATATGAACAATACCCGAGCCAGCAAAGTCAGAAAATCCAAGATCACCTAAAGTGTAAAGACCAAATACTGACTGACCACCCCATGTCCAGCTGCCCTCTAATGGATAGATAACTGCAGTAAGTACAACAGAAAAGGCTAAAAATGCCCATAGTTTCATGCGTTCAGCTACAGCACCTGAGACAATTGACATCGCAGTTGCAACAAAAACAACTTGGAAGAAAAAGTCGGCAGAAGGTGCGTAAGTGTCTTTATGTTCTGTAACACCATCACCAATAATACCATCTAAGAAAGGAACCGCGGCATGAAGACCGTCTGGACCACCATACATAACGGAATAACCAACAAGCATGTACATAATGCATGAAATTGCATATAGCGCGACGTTTTTAGTTAAAATTTCTGTGGTGTTTTTAGCGCGTACTAAACCAGCTTCTAACATTGAAAAGCCAGCGGCCATCCACATAACAAGAGCACCACATATTAGAAAATAAAAGGTATCCATTGCATACTGTAATTCAAAAATATTTTGTTCCATGATCATTTCCTATATAGCTTCAACATTTTGCTCACCAGTACGAATACGTACGGCTTGCTCTAGGTTATATACAAAAATCTTACCATCACCAATTTTACCGGTGTAAGCTGACTTGGCGATAACTTCTATTAACCGTTCAACAACATCATCGTTTACAGCTATTTCAAGTTTTACTTTAGGTAAAAAATCTACTTGGTATTCAGCGCCACGGTATAATTCAGTGTGACCTTTTTGACGACCAAACCCTTTAACTTCACTGACAGTTAAACCTTCTACACCAATTTCAGAGATGGCCTCACGAACATCATCTAATTTAAATGGTTTTATAATTGCGTTGACTATTTTCATTATTATCTCCTGTTGGTTTGTTTTTCTTGTTACAAGTGCTATGCCATAATTTTTTATTGTTAAAAATCAATAGATTAATTAATATCCTGTAATGAACAACAATAATTACGCACCAAAAAAGGGCACTTAAAACCAGTGGTGTTCAAATTGAGGGCAATAATAAACCTAATAGGGGAAAGACTGGCTTGTCTAAAAAGTTATAGTGTAATTAACACAAGAGGGAGGGTTTAAGTAATCAATGATGATTCACCAGTGAAGTATGGATTAAGAGGTACCTTATTTTATTGGCGACATTGATAACGCAGAGGATAATCTTTTATTAGCTTAGCCTTAGAGAATTAAGCACCATGCTCTCCGTATAAATCACTAATTATCCTAAATTATGCAAACACCTTAAAATAAATACGCATTCAGAATTAGAAATACATGTATGTATGCCGACAAACTTAGCCAATAAAGCACAATTAACCCTAATGTTCCAAAACTATTCTACTAGAGTTAACTCCCCCTTAAGACTTTGCTGTTAAAGTCTTAAGGGCTTAAATAATAAAGTAATAAATGACTAAAATATAATATTAGCCAAGTTCTTATATTTTCACTAAAATTCTGCATTTATATGATAAGAACTGAATTTTCTGATATTAATAACACCGGTATCGAAAATCAAATACTGTCCTTTAATGCCTAACAAAGTTCCTGAAACCGATGGCGTTTTATCAAAATTTAACGAACTGATTTTTGTTAGATATTCTGTCACTGGAAAATGTAGGTTAATAATATCTTCGTGTAACTCTTCAACCGCATCACTACCAAATCTAAGGCTGATATCTGCTAATTTAGAAGCAATTAAAGGTTTTAATTCTTCGGCTTTAGCGATCAAATCTATTGGCTCAGCACTGCCTTTAAGCATGGCACGCCAGTTGGTTTTATCTGCAATAAATTCAGCTAGCGCAATCTCAACTAAACCAGACTGTAAACGTGTACTAACTTTAAAGATTGGTAAGGCTTGAGTTGCGCCTTGATCGATCCAACGAGTCGGTATTTGACGGGTAATACCCACTTTTAATCCTGAGGTATTCGCTAGATAAACATAATGGGGGATCATACAATTTCTCTCACCCCATGCAGGTTCTCGGCACGTTCCAAGGTGGTGATGGCATATTTCTGGCTTCATAATACACATGTCACACTGAGCAAGCTTCTGCATGCAAGGAAAACAAAAACCTTGTGAATAACTTTTTTTAGTTTTTCTACCACAATGCTTACAAGCAATATTTCCATGAAAATGTAACGACAGCGTTTTACCAATCAGGGGGTTCAACTCAATACGTTGTTCCCCTACGGGTAATTGATATTTAATTTGTCCGTCATTTGATAATTGTGCGGTTAGTTTTTGTAATGGGCCGATATCACTTTGTTGCATCACTTCACTCTAAGTTTTATTTTTATCTATGATAGGTAAAAATAGCAGACAACACCATTAGAACCTTATTTTTTCTATAACATGGACTAACTCATTGTTATATTCGACATGATATTTAGCATAAAATTGTCAACGGAAGACTGCTTAATAACACGTTTTACATTATTGAAGCGTTTAATTAAATCACCTTACCTCTTAACGCCTTGGTACTGGCTCGCTGCTTCTTATTATCGACACGTTTGCGTTGTGAGCTTTTTGTTGGTTTAGTCACTCTTCTTACTCGCTGAACTATCATTGCCGCAGTAATTATCTCTTTTAACCGCTTAAGAGCATCATCTTTATTTTGCTCTTGAGTTCTAAAAGATTGAGCCTTGATAATAATAATACCATCAGAGGTTATTCTACTGTCTTTTAGCTTTAACAGTCTTTCTTTATAAACAGCTGGTAATGATGAACTTTTAATATCAAATCGAAGGTGTATTGCTGTCGCCACCTTATTTACTCGCTGTCCCCCATTCCCTTGTGAACGAATGGCACTGAGCTCTATTTCCCAGTCACCTAACGATACAGCATTTGATATTTGAAACATAAATAGTACTTTAATTTATTAACGACGATGACAAATCAATAGCTTGATATTTTACAACACTGACAGCATATAGTTTGTTCTTTCATAAAAGGGTTTGATATCATTAAAACCCTCTACTAAAAGGACATAAAATAATGACATCACTGTGGTATGTCTATTTTCTTCGTTGTGCCGATAATAGCTTGTACGCGGGTATCACAACAGATCTATCTAGGCGGTTAGACGAACATAATTTTTCAAATAAACTTGCCGCAAAATATACACGTGTCCGCCGGCCACTACAATTAGTATATTCAGAACAGGTGGACTCTCGTAGTGCAGCAACCCAAAGAGAATACCAACTGAAGAGGCTATCTAAAACGACTAAAGAGCAGTTGGTTAATAACTATATTCCAATATAACGCTTATTATTATAAAAAAAACGCTGCAGCCGTCTACTGTACTGGTCTGCTTAGTATAATAACAATTCGATTTATGTCTCTGCTACTGCTAGAATGCGCGCGATTTAAGTAAATATGATAGTAGTAAAGAATGATGATTAAAAACTTTTATAGTATTTCAGATAACAAAGTAAGTTTTTCTCGCCAACAAGCGAGTGATTTTGCTAAAAAAATTGCTGATGATTTTAATCCGTTGCATGATATTGATGCTAAGAGATTTTGTG
>Ga0307488_10000410_pt1 | contig 35152 bp, 25 predicted proteins | sample SB02metaG_FD_202248 | JGI IMG/M metagenome (GOLD analysis project Ga0307488, IMG submission 202248) | Sea-ice brine microbial communities from Beaufort Sea near Barrow, Alaska, United States - SB 0.2 | ecosystem: Environmental > Aquatic > Marine > Coastal | place: USA: Alaska | collected...
ATAAACATAAACATAAACATAAACATAAACTTACACTAGCTTGGGATTGATATAGATTAATGAAGGGTATTCTTTTTACAGAGTTTAATGAAATGGTAGAGACTCAGTTTTCACCCGAGCTACTTGACGAAATAATCGTCGAGTGTGATCTGGCTTCGGGTGGTGCGTACACAACAGTGGGAACATACGATCATGATGAGCTTATACAGATGGTCACAAAGCTAGCTGAGAAAACCAATACGTCTGCTGATGATTTAGTCTTTGCATTCGGTGAACATTTAGCTGGCCGTCTTGCGACTCTGTTTCCGTCGTTTTTTGATGAATCTAAAAGCATGTTTGAGTTCATGAAATCCCTCGACAATCATATACACGTTGAAGTTCAAAAACTCTATCCAGATGCAGCCCTGCCTAAATTTAGTTTTGATGATACGGATCCATCTTGTTTAATCATGGAATACCAATCACCAAGAGGATTCTCCACACTAGCTCATGGTCTTATGCAGGGGGTTGTTAAATATTACAACGAAGCTATCACTATTAAGCCAGAGCATATATCGGGCAATAGTCACGTGCGCTTTCATTTAACTAAAACATGATATTCGATGAAAGCTATAAAAAAATTGAATTTTTAGAGCGACGTTTACAGCGCGAAAAAACTGCTCGTATTGCCGCTGAATCTATTCTTGAAACAAAAAGTAAAGAAGTTTACTTATCGAATCAGAAATTGGTTAAAGCGGTTTCCGATTTAGAAAAACTTACCATAGCGGTAGAACAGAGCCCTATCATTGTGTTGCTGACAGATATTCAAGGCGTTGTTGAGTATGTAAACCAATCGTTTACGGTGATTAGTGGCTATACCAAACTACAAGTTATGGGCAAAGGTATTCGCAGTCTTGGGCTTATTTTAGATAAAGAGCCAATGGAAGGCATCAAGTATGTGATGCAGAATAAAGTCCTTTGGCAAGGTGAAATCCAAGGAAGAAGCACCACAAAACAGATATATAAACTTAAAATTAGCATATCGCCCATACTGGACAAAGCGCAAAACATCACCCACTTCCAGTTCAACTGCGAAGATGTCACCCAGCAAAAAGAAAACGAAGAAAGGATCTACAACCTTGCTCACCATGACTCTTTAACTAATCTGTATAATCGTTTTAGTATTAACGGTATTTTGCAGCAAGCTGTCAGCAGTGCAGAACGAAATAAAAGCATTATGTCAGTTTTGTTTATCGATATAGATCGCTTTAAACAAATCAATGATACCTACGGACACAAAATTGGTGATGTATTGCTAGAACAGGTTGCTTCGCGTTTAAGCGCTATTTGTAAAAGAAAAAACGACTATCTTGCCAGAATTGGTGGTGATGAATTTTTAATTGTATTAAATGATATTCAAGATATTCCTTTTGCCGCTTTAATTGCGAATACAATCGTTGCAGAATTAAGTCTGCCCTATTTTTGCGAGGGGCAAGAACTTAGATCAAGTCCCAGTTTGGGTATTGCGGTCTACCCAAATGACGGACAATCGGCTGAAGAATTGGTTAAAAATGCAGACGCCGCTATGTATCATGCTAAAGAGAATGGTCGACGCCAATACAGTTTTTTTACTAAAGAATTAAATCGGCTTGTTGAAGAGAAAAACATGCTTGAGATAGACTTACGGCAAGCTATAGATAAGGATGAATTTGAACTGCATTATCAACCTCAAATTTATTTAGGTAATACAAAACAGTTTGGGGTTGAAGCGCTAATACGCTGGAATCACCCTACATTAGGACTTGTGTCGCCTGAAAAATTTATTGCCATTGCAGAAGAGAGAGGATTAATTTATGAATTAGGGGGCTGGGTCATTGAAACTGCATTCCAACAATTAAATGAATGGTTGAGTGTCTCTGAAGTGCCTATTAAAATGGCTATTAATTTATCTGCCAAGCAAATTGAAGACAAACGGTTTGTGGCTGACTTGAGGTTATTGGTTAGAAAGCACAAGATTGATGCCGCTAAGGTAGAGCTTGAGATCACAGAGTCAATTGCCATGGAAAATCCCCAGCAATCTATTCAGACATTAGGTGAAATCAGAGCCATCGGATTTGAACTTGCTATTGATGATTTTGGGACCGGGTATTCGTCGCTGTCATATTTAAAAAACCTGCCTATACAAACTCTTAAGCTTGATAAGTCTTTTATTGATAATTTAGAAGAAGATATTGATAATACCAAAATCTGTAAGGCTGCAATATCACTAAGTCACGATTTAGGTTTACGCTTTGTTGCTGAAGGAGTAGAAACAAAAGGTCAGGCTAAGTATCTTTCTGACAATGGCTGCGATGTGCTTCAAGGCTATTACTTTTGCCATCCAGTGCCAGCTGCGGTTGCATTTTCGTTTATTCAAAGCTACCAAACTATTGAGTTTTAGTGGTATTCATTTGTTTACTGCTTTTAGAAACTAATTGTAGTGAATGTTTCTGCACTGTCGTTCATTCCATACGTAAAACCATACTTGCCAAATACCCGCAATCTGTCCTTACTTGAATGCACAACGGGTATCCAAAATTTTCAAAAACAGCATTATTGTTAGACTCAAAATATAGCTTTATTTAAGAAAGTAAGTGTTGGTTTGTTATCCAATAAAAGTTTACATTGCTAATGTCTGAAAAGCTAAACTGATATTTTTTATGCCATGGTCCGATACCTCATATTTGCTATTGGTATGCAAAACCATCTGACTATTATAAAAAAGCCCACTTAGAAGTGGGCTTGGTGTTTCTTGTAAAAACATCAACAACAAAATACTAGAACGTACTAATATTGGGTCGCTTAACCATCAATTTGCACTAATGAAAAAGCGTATGTTAATGACTATTTAATCTATCAACGCTTGATAAACTAAATTTCTAAAATCATCGTGATAACGGTGAAAACCAATGGGTACAAATTGCGCCATGGAGATCATCACAATTTGCTCTTCTGGGTCGACTCTAAAGTAAGTTGATGCTGCACCACCCCAACCAAAGTCTCCTTTAGACGTCATAAAACCAGCCAATTCAGGATCCACTGTTACTGACATGGCAAGACCATATCCCTCACCTTGAGACGTTTTACTGTAAGGTATTAAATTTTTGGGCAAATGGTTACTGCTCATATATTCAACTGTTTTCCTGCCTAAGATCCTCACACCATTAATTTCACCTCCATTAAGCATCATTTGTGCAAAGGTAAAATAATCTTGCATGGTAGAGACTAAACCGCCACCCGCGTTATGGATTTTAGGGTCGCTCATGAAATCCCCCACGGGTTCCTTCTCCATGACGATAGTTTGACCAGTTTTGTCAGCAGAATAGATTTGCGTGAGTCTGTCAACTTTATCCGCAGGTACATAAAAACCGGTGTCTTTCATTCCCAAAGGTCTGAATATCGTTTCTTGCATGTATTCGCCCAGCTTTTTACCACTGAGTTTTTCAACTAAAAAGCCAATTATATCGGTAGAAACACCATAATTCCATGCTGTGCCAGGTTGATGTGTCAAAGGTAATTCGGCAAATTTAGTTAATATATTATCGCGATTCAACTCGTCAGGTTTAGACAGCATTTTTTTATACAGCTTGTCCACTTCACTATTACTAAAACCGTAACTAAAACCAGAAGTATGCATAAAGAGGTCAATAATACGGATAGGTGACTTAGCATCTTCTACTACCATGTCATCACCTGAGCCGCTGACATAGACCTTCATATTGGCAAGTTCAGGTAAGTACTTAGCAATGGGGTCAAACATATGAAATTTGCCTTGTTCCCAAAGGGTCATAGCCGCTACTGCAGTCACCGGTTTACTCATTGAATAAATTCTGAAAATGGTGTCTTCAGACATAGGAATACCAGCTTCTTTGTCTTGCATACCTTGAGCATTTAAGTAAACAATCTTGCCATTGCGGGCGACTAAAGTGAGAGTGCCTGCCAGCTTTCCTTGGTCGATATAACTTTGCATGGCGGGCGCAATTCTATCTAGGCGTTGTGATGAAAACCCTACTGATTCTGCTGCGTTAGCTGTGTTTTTAGCGTCGACTACTGTTGACTGGCAAGCCATCAAAGTAAAGCAAACCATTAAACTAAGAATAGACCTCATAACATCCCTCAATATTTTATAAGAACAAGCAGTTTAACCAGAGTTGAGATGGGGGCAAGTTGATTTAAATGATTGAAGTGCATATGGGGGGGTTATCTTTAAAGTGCGAACAAAACATTGTTTGATAAATCAATGTTTTTGTTCATATAGATAGTTTAACAAGATCTAAAAGCACGCTTCGCGCCATCATCCCGCGCGGCGTCCGCATGAGCGTTTTTGACTTGAACCCCTTCAGCCTGCGACTCTTTTTACCCAGAAACTTCAGCACATTCGGCGCCCGACTTTACATAAAGGCCAGATAAAGCTGTTTCATATTTCGCTCAAATGACGTCCTGCTATTAGCCCCAAAATAAGCCATTTTTTGCTGAAATTTTAAAAACGGAAATTGCAGTGGCGGTATTTTTAGGATGGTTATGACATTATTTTCAGAAATGACATTTTATTCTACCGTTACTCAATTGATAAACCATACTGATTTGTGTCACCTTTTTTTACAATAATGAAAAAAGTGATTTTATAAAAAAAACTTAAACTTTGAAAAGTATAGAGTTTTTTATTTTGGTACATATTATGCATTGTTTTAAAAAGTGCTTATTAGTTCTTTAGTAGTGCCATTAGTAGTGCCATTTTCATTTTACTTGGTTAAAGATAATGGATTAAAGGAAAACATAATTCTTCAGGATGGATTCGGTGGTCTAAGTAATCCGTGTAGTTGTACTACTTCCAGCGCAGCAGCGCACAAATTTGTCTGGAGGTCATAAAATGAGCCGCATTCGTCAAGAGATTACCTGCATTTTTGTAGATATCCAAGATTCAAGTTATAAAACATCCCGCTTAGATTACCAAAATGTGATTGATATAATGGCTGATTTTTTAACAGAAACCAGTCTCATTCTCACCGAACACGATGTCAAAGTTGGCGCCTACCTAGGCGATGGGTTGATGGCTTTTTGCGATGCCAAAGACAGTCAAAAAAGAGTTATTGATGCGGCCTATAAAATTCTTGTGATGAGAGAGAAGAAAGACATGTTCTACAAGAAGAATTGGCGAAGCTCATTTAACATTTGCATTGGTGTTCAAACGGGATTTGCTTCGTTGGGTTACTTTCCATGCAAAGAGTTTGGTCACTTCACAGCGATGGGGGACACCGTTAACTTGGCATCGCGCTTTTGTAGCTTAGCAGAAACTAATTCAATCTGTGCCGATCAAGGTTTCTATCTCGAAATCAAGGGAGCGATAACGAACTTTAAGCTGACTCCCAAAACTTCACAAAATTCAATAAAAGGCTATGAGGGAGAACAGTTCAACCTAATTCATGCTACCCCGAAATTATACAACGAGCCCAGTCGCGATTTATGCCCCAATTGCAGTGGCGTGATTGAGACCACCTCGCTTTTCGACGAGTACGAGATCCGCAAGTGCATTGTTTGTGATTTTGGCAAACTCTCGCCGGTAATTTGTTCAATTGAGAGGCCTTCGCCACCTGAAAAATCGGATGCCTTATTTGTTTCGCCATCGATAGTGGAGCAATCTGGAGCTGCAGTTAACTGGAAGTTTCATTAGTTGAATGGTCAATCTAGAATATAAATTTTGTAAATTATCGTAGTTAAATATGACAAAGCGATCCTCATAAAAATGACAAACCTTGTCGAACTGCAGAAAATCATCTGCCTTATGGTTGTTAAATGTGTAGCCCAGTCGCAAATTGTAGACCGCATGATTTAGACAAATTGTGTTAAGAGTTTTAAAGGTAAATGTTTTTTCCAGGTTGGTGCATAACAAACTATCTTGCTTGAGCGACTCTAACTGTTCATGTCGAATAGTGTACCAAAGAAAACGTAGATGCCAGTTATCGGCCTTGGCTGGAAAGATAGTCAGATGCTTGTACAACCCTAAATATATTTACTGAAACCCATCATAACAAAGTGCAATGAAATACATTTATTCGACTTGTTATTATGGCGGTCCTTTTATTGTGAGTTCAAGGTTAACAAAATCAGGTGGTAAAATTAGTGTTTTATCAATTAATAATGCTTGATATGTAATATCTTTCTCCTGAAGTGAATTATTGATAGCTCATAAATTTAGGCATCTTTTTTATACTCAGCCTATAACGATGCTGGATGTTGTTGTGGCTAAATGAGAGAGCCCAAAATTGTTTAAAAATATGTATTAGTCACCAGTAGGAAGCATCTTTTGCCCATCATCGCCCGACAAAAATTATTGGTACAGCAGAGTTTTGCTAAAGTATTGCCCACAGCCGATACAACAACATTAATGTTGCTGTAAAAAGCCTAGATAATATTGATGGTTTGGTAGGGGGTTTACAGAAATCAACCGATCGCCATTAGGCTATCTCGTCAGTGTCAGTGTCAATGTCAATGTCAATGACTATACCCCCCAGTGGGCAGTTCGTTTGCCTATGCCTTTAAAAAAGGCATAGGCAATGATTTCACATCAGAGGTCCGGAAGGCTTGGATTGAAGTATACAAAATTATCGCCGAGGTCACGGACAGTCATGCCTATTCGAGGTTTGATGTTTCAACATACAAAAATAAAAAGATTTATCAACACTGAGATTGTGTGAGGTAAAGACTTGCTATTGGGCAGCCTGAAATTAATGGAAATAATAATATTGATCAAGAGACCATTTTAGTGATTTATTAAGAATCAACTAATATGTGGCAGATAGCTAGGACTGTTTCCATTTGACCGCGGGGTATGTAAGTAAAGTTGTCACTGAGGGTAAGTTTTATGACCTGCAAACGAGCATCAAAACCCTTGCCCATTCTCCCATTTTATAGACTGATCTTCCAAAAGTAATAGTTAAACCCTGACCAATTTAAGGCATCATTTCTGAACCTTTTTAGTGGTTCTCAAAGGAATTTACTCCAGCCGTCAGGCCCTGTGATGGCTATTTTTGATTCAAACCCAATCAACAAATTATCACCTTGTTTAAATCCCTTAAAATTCACCCTGAAATGTGTATTTTGAAGTTATTTGGGTATACACTATGCGCCGCAATTAAAAGCGATATATATAGAAAGCAAAAAGAGTATTGTCCTAAGTGGGACAATTTGAAAATTATTTAAAGGAAAAAAATGACTCCTATTACTAAAACTTTTCAGTATGGTCAGCATACTGTTACTCTAGAAACGGGCGTAATCGCTCGTCAAGCCACCGCAGCTGTAATGGCAAGTATGGATGATACTTGTGTATTGGTTTCTGTTGTTGGTAAAAAAGAGACTAAGCCTGGTCAAGACTTCTTCCCATTGACAGTTAACTATCAAGAAAAAACCTACGCTGCTGGTAAAATCCCCGGTGGATTTTTCAAGCGTGAAGGCCGTCCATCTGAATACGAAACACTGACGTCTCGTTTGATTGACCGTCCAATTCGTCCTTTATTCCCAAATGGGTTTATGAACGAAGTTCAAATTATTATCACAGTTGTTTCAGCTAATCCTGAAATCCCAACTGACATTATTTCTCTTATCGGTGCGTCTGCCGCTCTAGCCATTTCTGGTATGCCTTTTAATGGTCCTATTGGTGCGGCGCGCGTTGGTTACACTGATGAGCAATATGTATTAAATACCCGTTCTTCAGAACTTGAAGCTAGTCAGTTAGACCTAGTGGTTGCAGGTACTAAAAACGCAGTGTTAATGGTTGAATCTGAAGCAGATATTTTATCTGAAGAAGTAATGCTTGGTGCTGTTATGTATGGTCACGAGCAATTACAAACCGTTATCGGTGCAGTAGCTGAATTTGCTGCTGAGGTGAATACACCTTCGTGGAATTGGCAAGGCGTTCCAGAAAACACTGCGCTTAAAACCAAAGTAAAAGAATTAGCTGAAGCTGGCATGACAGAAGCCTACCAAATTTCTGACAAGATGGAGCGTAAAGACGCAATCAACGCTTTGACTAGCCAAACAGTTGAAACTATCGTTGCTGGCGATGCAGATCAAAACGCCAAAGAAGTATCTGAAATGATGCATACCCTTGAAAGTGACGTAGTACGTTCTCGTATTCTTGCGGGCCAGCCACGTATCGATGGTCGTGATCCTGCGATGATCCGTGCCCTTAACGTTGCCACTGGTTTGCTGCCACGTACTCACGGTTCTGCTTTGTTCACTCGTGGTGAAACTCAAGCAATCGTAGCTGCTACCCTTGGTACAGAGCGTGACGCACAGATGATTGACGGTCTTAGTGGTAAAACAGACAGTCGTTTCATGTTGCATTACAACTTTCCTCCTTACTGTGTAGGCGAGACTGGTTTTGTGGGTTCTCCTAAGCGTCGCGAAATCGGCCATGGTCGTTTAGCTAAACGTGGTATTCAAGCGGTTATGCCGTCTGAACAAGATTTCCCATATGTGGTTCGCGTTGTGTCTGAAATTACTGAATCAAATGGTTCGTCTTCAATGGCGTCTGTTTGTGGTACGTCTTTAGCATTGATGGATGCGGGTGTTCCCATTAAAGCTTCTGTTGCGGGTATTGCAATGGGCTTAGTGAAAGATGACGAAAACTTTGTGGTTCTATCTGACATCTTGGGTGATGAAGATCACTTAGGCGACATGGACTTTAAAGTGGCTGGTACGACTAATGGTATCACTGCTTTACAAATGGATATCAAAATCGAAGGTATCACTCAAGAAATCATGCAGGTTGCTTTAAAACAAGCTAAAGAAGCGCGTTTGCATATTCTAGGCGTGATGGACCAAGCGATTTCTGGTCACCGTGAAGAGATGTCTGAGTTCGCTCCGCGCATCTATAAAATGAAAGTAGATAAAGACAAAATCCGTGACGTAATTGGTAAAGGCGGCGCGATGATCCGTGCTATTACTGAAGCATCTGAATGTAATATCGAAATCGAAGATGACGGTACGGTTAAGATTTTTGCAACTGAACTAGCTAAAGCGCAAATTGCTATTGCTAAAATTGAGCAAGTCACTGCTGAAGTTGAGTCGGGTAAAACTTACTCTGGTAAAGTAACGCGTATTGTTGATTTTGGTGCATTTGTTGAAATCTTACCTGGTAAAGAAGGCCTAGTGCATATTTCACAAATCGCTCACGAACGTGTTAACAAGGTTTCTGACTTCTTAGAAGAAGGCCAAGTCCTTGACGTTAAGGTTGTTGAAATTGACCGTCAGAATCGTATACGTTTGAGTATCAAAGATTTAACTGAGAAACCTGCCGCTCCAGAAGCTGCTGAAGGTAATGAATAATCAGTTGATCCATGTCTAACTGTTTAAAAAAGGAGCCGAAAGGCTCCTTTTTTATTGCAAATAAATTGATTTTTTCAAATGATTATTGATGCTGCCATGGCTGGTAATGGCTTACTGTCAATTTGCTTGAGCAATCTAAAACGAACATTTAAAGTTAATCTTAATCTTATTGTTATTGTTATTGTTATTGTTATAAGGAGGGCACGTTACAGCGTTTGTTGACGTTCATTAGATAGAGCAACATATTCTTACTCTTAGACGGCAGCTCTTCATATAATAATTGCCAAGAATGTCGCTCCATATTTGATAGCTGTAAAGCCTTGAAAAATTAATTACCTTCTCATCCATAGCTCTATTAATTTAATAGCGGGTCCAAAAAGTCGAGACATAATAACCTAGCTATTCAAACTTCATTCCAGAAAAAAAGATGAAACTGCAACGCTTGTTTCTAAAAATAGTAGTGCTAATATTCTAAATCTATTCGTTTGGAGAAAGTAAATGGACAAAGCCACAAGCAAGCATGCCGCGTTTAGCGATATGGCACAAAGTACAGCAGAAGACTGGGCAATTATTATAAAAGAACAGACCCCATTTGCTGCAAACGGGGGGCAGCGTGTGCTTGAGCATCTTCGTCTGCTAGATGGCGATTATGGTGGTTTCCCGGTAGACCGGCTTACCCACTGTTTACAAACTGCCACTCGAGCATACCGTGATGGTAGAGCAGTAGATTATGTTGTCATGGCCTTGCTTCATGATATTGGAGATACCCTGGGAGCATATAATCATCCCGATATCGCTGCCGCAATTATTAAGCCTTTTGTATCAGAAGAGTTACACTGGATCGTACAACATCATGGCATTTTTCAGGGGAAGAATTTCTTTCATCATATTGGACTCGACCCTGACATGCGTGAACAGTTTAGAGGACATGAGTATTTTGCTGCAACCGAGGAATTTATTGAAAAATACGATTGTCCTGCTTTTGATCCCGAATATGACACATTGGCAATAGAGTTCTTTGAACCCATGGTCATGGAAATTTTTGCACGTCCGCTCAACAGTATCTACAAAGCAGCGATGATTAAAGGCGCTTAAAGCGTCTTTTGGTAAAGTTAACAGCTAATCTGAAATAACCAGATGGCAAATGCTGCGCTTGTTCGAGTCGCAACGAATTCAGACAAAAAGTAAAATATGTGGTCAATTTTAGCACTCATAACTATAGGGTTTAATTACGCATACATTTATGGACGCCCCCGTATTGACAACTTACTACCTGCACTTTCGTGCTGATTATCAGCACAAATACCGTTTTAATCTTCTCTTACCGCTAGTCTGTTGTGTTGAAGGCAGTCTAAAAGTGGCTTAGTTCTGATATTCATTCAGGCGCTAGATTAGCGTTGGTTTAATCAACATGGACCTCAGATGAACTCCGCACCGCGTAATGCGTACCTTATCGCCTTTAAATACACCCACACAGGCTTGGTGCCTTTGTCTGTAAAGGAATTGAGTAAAACTTGGATAAACGTAAAGGGTTTAATATTTAGCACCGGCCTTAAAAAATTAGTTACTGCACGATAACGCTCCTGATGCGTGAGTAATATCCAGATTAGCCATGCTAAGCGATGTGCGATGGCCACTTTCTTAAACGGTTTAGTGATGCGAATCTTGGTGGCCTAAAGTAATAAAGGGTCGGTATTTTTGGCTTTAAGACTAACCATGGCGCTGGCGCCGTGTTCCAGTTGTTTACGCAAGTATCGGTCTCCTCGTTTGGTGATGGCGCCCATTTTACTGATACTACCGTAGACATGTTGTTTAGGTGTCAGCCCTAATTACAACGCAAACTCTTTGGGATTGTTAAAGGCCTGGCCTTTGTCGATGGTGGCAAAAAATGCTGAGGCAGCATAAAAAGTAACTCGGTTAACTTTAATTTTCGAAACGCGACTATTGAATGATTTGCTGCAGCACATGAGTGGTTTTAGGCGCCACGTCTTGACCCTGGGTTATAGCTGTTTCAACACATAACATTGTAAGATAACCATCATCTGCCATATCCCCCATATTAATAGACTTTTCTTGCCATGGGTTCCATACGACTATGCTGTCGTGGCCTGATGACAGTATATCAGTCTTAACTTCACCATCTGCAATCGTCAAGGTTTTTGGCTGCACCTGATGTACTCTGTCTGTTTCTTCGTTGAATTTGTATATCTGGGGTGTATCCAACATTTTATATCCACGAGTTTTATCTGTGTATTGTTTAGACAAACCTAACAACTCACATTGTTTTATATCAGAAATGGCAAAGTAACTATGTAACGCGCAGTTATAGGTTAAAGGGGTATCACCAAGATTGGAGGTACTCAATTGTATCGTTAACTGTTGTCCAACATGCACCACTAACACAAGTTGTGCGTCGCCTTCAAATCCATCGCCTGTGCTAGTTTGCGGTTTTAGGGTAATGGTTGTGCCAGTACCTGTTTCTTCGCAACTGATAATTTGCCATGTTTGGGTGCGCACATAGCCGTGCGCTGCTAAATGAGTCTTAGATTTATGAGCACCAAACCAAGGCCAGCAAATAGGTATACCACCACGAATTGGTTTTTTAGCGTCGAAAAAAGCGTGTTGGCTTACCCATAAACGTTCTCTGTAGTCATGTTTGGGTTTGAAACTTAAAATATGTCCACCAAATAAAGATATTTCAGCGTAGGCAAACGCGTTCTCAATATGTAAAAGCTGAATGTTATCTCGAGTTATGATGGTTGTTGAATCAGTCAGTAGCATGTGAGTTCTCTGTGATGGATCAAAAAAGGCGACTTAGATAGACGCCTTTTTAACATATTTGAGTAACCACATTAACTCTCTATTGAGAGTTAATGTGTCAAAGTATTTATTTGCTGATGTGGGCAACCAAATCTAGTACTTTATTTGAGTAACCGATTTCGTTGTCATACCAAGCCACTAATTTTACAAATGTATCCGTTAATGCAATACCGGCCGTGGCATCAAATATTGAGGTGCGAACATCACCAATGAAATCTTGTGAAACCACCGCATCTTCGGTGTAACCCAAAACACCTTTCATATCACCTTCAGAAGCGGCTTTCATGGCTGCACAAATTTCAGCATACGTGGCTGGTTTAGCTAAATTCACGGTCAAATCTACCACTGAAACATCAGCTGTTGGCACGCGAAACGCCATTCCGGTTAACTTGCCATTAAGCTCAGGGATAACTTTACCTACTGCTTTAGCTGCACCAGTAGATGAAGGAATAATATTTTGAGACGCACCACGACCACCACGCCAATCTTTAGACGATGGGCTATCAACTGTTTTTTGTGTCGCGGTAGTGGCATGTACTGTTGTCATCAATCCATCAACAATACCAAAATTATCGTTCAGAACTTTTGCTAAAGGAGCTAAGCAGTTAGTAGTACATGATGCATTGGATACGATGTCTTGTCCTGCATACTCATTATGATTAACACCCATAACAAACATCGGCGTTGCATCTTTAGAAGGTGCAGAAAGTACGACTTTTTTAGCACCCGCTTCAATATGTTTACGCGCAGTTTCGTCAGTCAAAAATAAGCCAGTAGCATCAACTACTACATCTGCACCTATTGCCCCCCAAGCTAAATCTTCTGGATTACGCTGCGAAGTCACGCGGATAGTTTGACCATTGACGACTAATTGGCCGTCTGCCACTTCAACAGTACCGTTAAACTTACCATGTGTAGAATCATACTTAAGCATATACGCCATATAGTCAGCATCTAATAAGTCGTTAATACCGACTATTTCAATATCGTTTCGTTCAAATGCAGCACGGAGTACAAATCGACCGATTCGGCCAAAACCATTGATACCTACTTTTATTGTCATCTTTAATCTCCTGAGCTTTTTTAACCTTATTGTTCAAATAAGGTTATTAAGAAAGGTGATAACACCCTTCTGAAATTTAATTACAAAATTATGGACTAAATAGCTGAATAAGGCAAAATATTCACGTTAATATGTTATTAAATTACAAAATGGTCATTGCAAACGTATTCATTATCACCAAAGATAGTTTTCGCTGATAATGGTTGAATACAAATAGCAATTCACTATTGTTAGCCTTTTCCTCTAATATTGGGGTAAATATGAAAGGTCAATGGGCCCTAGTTAAATTGCATAGGAATTAAATTTTAATGACGACTTCGTTACTTGAACAGTTGGTGGAATATCGTGGAATTGAATCTAACTATAACGATGCTTGGGGTCGCCCCACAACTATAGCGTCTGAAACAAAAACTAAGCTGCTTTCAGCAATGGGATATCAGGTTGATGAGCCAGAACTGTTACTGAAACAAGTTCAGGATAATAGTAATAATACTTGGTTATCGGTGCTGAACCCTGTGCAAGTTTTACGCATCGAAGAACATTTACAAATTGTAGTGCGTCTTCCCATTGAACTAGTAACAGACGAATATGTTGCTCAGATTGATACAGAGCTAGGTGAAGTCATACAGCATCGGTTTGTACCCATCGATGGCCAATTGGCAAATGTAGTGCATATTGAAGATATTGAGTTTCAGGAATATCTCATCGATATTCCGATTACATTACCATTGGGATACCACACTTTATCCTTAGTGATAGATGACGATGAGCTAGGAAGCATGCGACTTATTATTGCTCCGTCTTCGTGCTTCAAACCTGAGACACTGACTCAAGGTCAAAAGGTCTGGGGGTTAAGTGTGCAGCTGTATTGTTTGCGCAGTGAGCACAATTGGGGAGTGGGGGACTTTTCTGACTTATCCTTTTTAGTTGAAAGGTTGGCCAAGCAAGGTGCGCAGTTTGTTGGACTAAATCCGATTCATGCTTTGTATCCGGCTAATGCTAATGCCTGTAGTCCATATGGACCCTCTTCTCGGCGCTGGTTAAACTTTATATATATTGATGTGACTGCTCTGGATGGCTATCAGCAAGCCAGTATTCAGAGCATAGTTAATGACGTCAGTTTTCAGCATAAATTGCAGCAGGTCAGGGCCTCTGATTTAGTTGATTATGAGACAGTTATGGCGCTAAAATTACAGGCATTAGAATCAGTGTTTGAATATCAAAATAGCCAGTATCTGTCTAAAAATACTAAATTGAATAAGGTATTTAAAGCCTTTGTAGCTGAAGGGGGCGATAGCTTGCAGACTTTGGCTGTATACGACGCGTTGCAAGAGAGTCTCGCTTCACTAGAAAAGCCTTCTTGGGGTTGGCCTGTTTTTCCAAAAGAATTTTCAGATTTTCATAACCCAGCAGTGAAAACTTTCACAAAGAAAAATGCCAAACGAGTCAAGTTTTTCTTATGGCTACAATGGCATGCGTCATTGCAGCTTGAGCAAGTCAATCTAGTGGCACAGAAAAATGATATGTTGATTGGCCTATACCGCGATTTGGCGGTGGGTGTCAGTGAAGGCAGCGCAGAAGTTTGGGGCAATAAAGAACTTTACTGCACAGACGCAAGTGTAGGCGCTCCTCCCGATGTATTAGGCCCATTAGGACAAACATGGGGTTTGCCCCCCATGGATCCTCAAAAACTTTACGAACAACAGTATCAGCCTATTATTGAATTATTTGATGCCAATATGCGAGCCACTGGTGCGTTACGAATTGATCACGTGATGGCATTATTGAGATTATGGTGGGTGGTCAAGGGTGATAGTGCCAAAGAAGGCGGCTATGTGTATTATCCGGTGGATGACCTATTGGCCATTTTGGCGTTAGAAAGTCACAGGCATCAAAGTTTGGTGATTGGTGAAGACTTAGGCACTGTACCTGATGAGATAAGGATTAAATTAGCAGACAATGGCGTGTATTCTTATCGGGTGTTCTTTTTTGAACAAGCACAAGACGGCGGTTTTTTCTCACCTGCTCATTATCCTGAACAATCTATGTCGACCCTCACCACTCATGATATGCCTACCTTAACGGGTTACTGGCATTGTGATGATTTGACATTAGGTAAAGAATTGGGGTTATACCCCACTGAAGATATTTTAAATACTTTGTATACTAGTAGACATGAAAACAAGCAGTCCATTTTAGATACCTTGCATGGCCATCATTCGGTTAATGACGAGGTGGGTCGTGATGTGCATAATGTGGATATGAGTAAAGCGTTAAATTTTGGAATGCAGTTACATATGGCTGGTGGTTCAAGTGCGCTGTTAAGCTTACAATTAGAAGATTGGTTAGAAATGGATAAACCAGTTAATATTCCTGGTACGTTTAAAGAATATCCGAACTGGCAGCGAAAGTTAACACGCAATTTGCAGGACATTTTTAATGACAGTTCATTAAATGAACTAGCGGCAAATTTAACAGAGGCACGACTACAGGTCTCTAAGTAAAATAGAAAGTGGCTCACTTATTTTGTGAGTCCCCACCCTTACTAAGGCGACAAAATGCAGCTCGAACAAGCACTAAAACAAGCCAAATGCACTTTTCCTTTCGCTCATCTGGGTGCTCATTATCAGACCTCAAACTCCGTTTTCACTGTCACAACGTGGTTGCCCAATGCTGAAGGAGTCAAAGTTATTGACTTAGCGTCGGGTAAGCCGCTTGGTACTTTAAAAAAAGTAAATGGCAGTCATTTATTTCGAGGTGAGTTCGAGGTTAAACAAGCGCCTCAGTTTTACGGGTTTGATGTAACCAATAAACAGGGGCAATATCAGGTTGTTGACCCTTATCAGTTTCAAGATCAGGCTTATCATGCGGTACATTTTATCGATCACAATGCGCAAAATGTGTATCAACAACTAGGTGCCCAACTTATTGAGCTGGATGTGGAATTAGAAGCGCCCATTCAAGCAACTCGTTTTGCGGTCTTTGCACCCAATGCCACTGCTGTTTCTCTAATTGGTGAGTTCAATTATTGGGATGGTTCATGCTTACCTATGCAAAAAACCGACTTTGGTTATTGGGTATTAGTTGTGCCGGGCATAGCCGCTGGGGTCAAATACAAATATCAAATTAGGGATGCTGCGGGTAATGACTTGCCTCACAAAGCTGATCCTGTTGGCTTTTATGCTGAGCAATATCCTTCACACACTTCTGTCGTTTACGACCACGAACAATATCAATGGAAAGATAAAGCATGGCTTAAAAAAGCTAAGAAAGATAAATACCATCAGCCGATGAGTATTTATGAATTACACTTGGCTTCATGGAAAAGGCCTGCGGCTGATTCTGAGGACATCTACCTAAGTTATCGAGAATTAGCAGCACAATTAATCCCCTATATTAAGTATATGGGCTATACCCATATTGAAATGTTACCTGTTTCTGAGTTTCCTTTTGATGGCTCTTGGGGCTATCAACCGGTGGGGTTGTTTGCACCGAGTAGTCGCTTTGGTACGCCTGATGACTTCAAGTTTTTTGTCGACCAATGTCACCAAAATGATATCAGTGTGATCATCGATTGGGTGCCTGCTCATTTCCCTGAAGATGGTCACGGGTTGGCAAGGTTTGATGGCACCCATGTTTACGAATATGAGGACCCTCGCAAAGGTTGGCATCCAGATTGGAATTCGTGCATTTACGATTTTGGTAAGGATACTGTGCGTCAATTTTTGGTGGCCAATGCGTTGTTTTGGATAGACAAATATCATATTGATGGACTACGTGTAGATGCTGTGGCCTCTATGTTGTACTTGGACTATTCCCGAGACGAGGGGGAATGGATCCCCAATGTAGATGGGGGTAACCATAATTACGAAGCCATTAGTTTTCTGCAATGGATGAACACAGAAGTATACGAAAAATTTCCCCATGCCATGACTATCGCCGAAGAGTCTACTTCGTTTCCTAAAGTCTCGCGGCCCGTATCTGAAGGTGGTTTAGGCTTTGGGTTTAAATGGAATATGGGCTGGATGCACGATTCGTTGCATTATATTGCTAAAGACCCGTCATATCGTCGATACCACCACAACGAAATCACTTTTTCTATGGTGTATGCATTTGACGAGAGTTTTGTGTTGCCTATTTCTCATGACGAAGTGGTTCACGGTAAAGGCTCATTGCTACGTAAGATGCCCGGTGACGAATGGCAACAAGCGGCTAGTTTACGTGCTTATGCTGGATTTATGTATGCTCATCCGGGTAAAAAACTTAATTTTATGGGGAATGAAATAGGTCAAACTGCAGAATGGAATCATGACAGCTCGGTTAATTGGCATTTGCTTGAGTTCGAAAAACATCAAGGTATCCAGAACTTGTATCGCGACTTGAACAAGGCGTACCGCAAATATCCTGCATTATATGAATTAGATCACAGTCCTGATGGCTTTGAATGGATTGATCATGGCAATGCTGAGCAAAGTATTTTGTCTATACTGCGCAAGTCCACTGATGCCAAGCAAAAAATTTATGTGTTGATTAATTTCACTCCCGTGGTTCACGAAAGCTTTAAGTTAGGGGTGCAGAGTGGAGGTGAGTATCAACTTATTTTGAACTCAGATGATAAAAAGTATTGGGGAAGCGCCAGCATAACTAATAAAAAAATGCATGCGGTCACCGAGCCTTGGAACGACCAGCCTTATTCTGTCAGCCTTAATCTGCCCCCTTTGGCATGTTTGTTTATTTTATTTAAGGGCTAAGCAATGTCCAACTTTTATGTTTCAGATGGGCAACCTCATCCTCTTGGTGCCACTATGGGGCAGGGTGCATGTAATTTTGCGGTGCATTGCCCGAATGCCGATGGTGTTGAGTTATGTTTGTTTGATATAAATACTGAAGAACAGTTAGAAGTCATTGCCATGCCCGCAAAAACGGGAAAAATTTGGCACTGCCAGCTTAGTAATGTTCAGCCTGGGCAATTGTACGGGTATCGAGTCATTGGAGAAAATCATCAGCAAATTGGGATGACATTCGATCATCAAAAATTACTCATCGACCCTTATGCCAAAGCCTTAAATAGGCCTGCTGTGTGGAATAAGACGCAGTACGAAGGTGACAGTCAATTTATGATCCCCAAGGGCATTGTGCAAAACTTTGAGGCTAACCTACAACAAGGTCAACAAGTCCCAAAACCCCAGACACCACTCGATCAAACTGTCATTTACGAGGCGCACGTTAAAGGCTTAACTCAACTGCATCCGAATGTGCCTGACCAATATAAAGGTAAGTTTTTGGGTGTGTGCCAACCTGCAATAGTCAGCCATTTAAAATCATTAGGCATTACCGCTATCCAGTTAATGCCTGTGGCGGCATTTATGCCAGAACCTTATATCACCAATAAAGACCTAACAAATTATTGGGGGTATAATCCTATTAATTATTTTTGTCCTGATCCTAGGTATGTAGTTGACGATGGCATAGCTGAATTTAAAACTATGACAAACACTCTGCATGAAGCGGGTATTGAAGTGATTTTGGATGTGGTTTATAACCACACAGCCGAGGGAGGCATCGACGGCCAGATGTTGTCATTTAAAGGGTTTGATAATTCTTCATGTTATTTATTCGACCGAAATGAGTATGGCGCTGTTGATTACAATAAATACGTAAATAATTCAGGCTGTGGCAATAGTGTGAATACTGCGTTTCCTTATATACTTAAAATGGTGATGGATGCACTGCGTTATTGGACCACAGAAATGGGTGTGGATGGTTTTCGTTTTGACTTAGCCGCCAGTCTAGGTCGTGACCCCTATGAATTTTCAAATCTGTCTGGGTTTTTTCGTACCATTCGTCAAGATCCGGTGTTGATTAATGCTAAATTAATTGCTGAGCCTTGGGACATCGGTCATGCTGGTTATCGCCTTGGGCAGTTTCCGTCTAACTGGTTAGAGTGCAATGACAAATATCGGGATACTGTGCGTGCATTTTGGCGTGGGGACAAAGGTCACATCAGTGATTTTGCGACGCGTTTATTAGGTTCTCGCGATGTGTTTCCTAAAGAGGCTCGTTCTATTCTCACGTCAGTCAATAACGTTAGTTATCACGACGGTTTTACATTGCATGATTTGGTGAGTTATGGCGAACGGCATAACGAGGCGAATGGCGAGCAAAATCGAGATGGTCATGGGCATAATATATCGGCTAATTACGGTGTCGAAGGCTTCACCAAAGATGCAAAAATACTCGCCATACGTGAACGGCAAAAACGCAATTTGTTTGCCACTTTGATGTTATCTCAAGGGATCCCTCATGTTCTTGGCGGCGATGAGCTAAGTCGTACTCAACAAGGCAACAACAACGCTTATTGCCAAGACAACGGAATAAGCTGGCTTGATTGGACGCTGAATGAATATAAACAAGACTTCTTAACGTTCTGTCAGCAAACTATCGCGTTGCGCAGGAGTAGTGAAATGCTTAATCATTTGAGTTTAAAAGATGATCACTACTCGTTGGGATATAATGTTGAAAAAATTAATTGGTACCGTCCAGATGGCGAACGAAAGCTTGAAGACGATTGGCAAAACCATAATAATCAAGCCTTTGCTGTGGAATTCTGTGGGCCGCTTAATAAGGATGTATCACATCATGAACATTGGCTTTTGATATTTAATGCCAGCGACCAAGACGTACGTTTTCAGTTGCCCGATTTAGGGGCTGATACAGCTTGGCAAATCATGCTGGATACCCGATATGCGAAGTGGGCAGATCAACCAGATGTACTCATTAGACAAGTGCATATGCAGGCATCTCGAAGCATTTGTGTGTTTAAATGTTCTATTGATGACTAATTTTCGAATTGTTAGAACATTTCAGGAGTGGACAGTGCAAACAACATAGTTTGTTGCATATTAGGAAAAGGAATTTTGGTACTAAGGCATAAAATATAGTGTCGATACCTGCCCAATTAGAATGAAATATCACTTTTGAGATACCATGAAAATAAGACATTCGGCATTGCTCAAAAAGGAAAATATAAAAAATGAAACCTTGTTCTCTGGAAATGAACTGCGCCGTTTTGAGTTAGGTAATGTTTGTCTGCTCCGTTCTATTATTTGCTATTGAACCGAGCCTTTTAGCCGTCATGGCCAAGTTCTGGTGATTGCATTAAAATTTTTACGATTATCAATAATTAGCCAACATTATATTAATTTAGCCTTAGCTATATAACTTTGACGCCTCGTAACAAATATTTTAGACACCACTAACATTGAACATTGAACATTGAACATTGGTTATTAGTATTTAATGTTGTAGTACTCGAAGTGCTTTTCATTTTCCCTATTTAAGTTACCCCGCGCGTTGGCAAAACATGCTGGATACCAGATATACGATATCTGCAAAGAGTAGAGCAAACTAATGTGTTTATTCGACAAGTTCACATCTATGTATGAAGACGTAATATTGTGTTTAAACGCTCTGTTGATGATTGATTAGGCAAGCGATCTGTTGCGAAAATACCCCCGAAAATTATATACTCTATAATAACGTTTTCAGACATTGCAATGGTCATTGGTTAAACCAATAATCATTGCCGCATAAACGCCCAAATATGATTACTCGGCGAGTGTCAAATAAACTTCTAAATAGAGAATAAATAAGATGAAGAAGTTGCAGGAGCACGGTGAGTACGTTGCTGGTCGTTCTCAACAAACGATAATGTTTGCAGCTAGAGGCCCATGGAACGATGAGACCTTGGTGAGGGGGTCCAAAGAAATGGGGCAAAACATCAAACAGCTTAACATGTCGAAGCCTTGGGGGTTTATTAGCTGTCTATTTGGCGAAAGTCTCATGACACCCTCTGCTTATAAACTTTTCCTCAAACATACCGTTATTCGTAAGTCCAAGGGCATGCGCTGCCTAGCCGTGATCATCGAGGATTCAGATATCGTAAATACCATAATGAGCCAACTAACTGAGGCTTATCAATATGCTGGTGTGGATTTTGCTTTTTTAACGGATATTGAATCCGCGATTACTTGGATAGAACACCATGAAATTGAATTAGATGAGCAGCAAATTACAGATTTTTTTCGACACAACAGATTTGTTCAATCCCCCCCCTTGTAGGTTTATAAGCTGCCTCTCAATCTGCTTTAATAATTTGAGTCAGCTTTAATTTCTGTTGCTTGATAATAAGTAATCTAAATGTGGGAACCTACTTTCATAATCAATAATTTTTTCCAGTCAAGTGATACTCCAATGTCGCTATCGAATTCGGTCCCCGTTAATTAAATTAAGTTTAATAGTCATAAGCCATGATTAGGCAGTTGTATCATTTCGTTAATCTGCACGGGATAGCGTCTCTGGTGACGTAACAAAAAATAGTGCAGCTATAGCGGTTTGGTCAGTGTATCTTCGGTCTGGTTCCAAACGCGGCGATAATGTTCAGCTTATGATAAATGAATAGAAATCGTCGCAGCCGTATCTCACAATAATGCTTTTGCGCAACACTTTGAAACACATCGTGATCTTGTACAAACTCAAAGAGCGTATCAACAGACATTTCTCCTAACATGTTCCCTAGGCCACCTATAATAAGATTACAAATATTAATTTCTTCACTGTTCTGTAACTTTTCTGTCAAGGCTAGTTACGCTTTCAATAGCTTGTTGGTAGCTAATCGCACATTTAATATGTTTTTCATCTAGGCCTCGAACCAGAATTTGTATGGAATTATCGGTGCCTATCGCACCCAAACTCGTCATGGTGATTTGCCTTGAACGAAAACGTTGCATCTCAGCTCCTACCTTCCTTTAATAGGAGTCAAGCCTCAGTAAGGTGTTTTATCGTTTGGTCTTTTGCCTGGCAGTCTTACTCAGCTATAAGTGGTTATAAATTTTAACGTTTTCCACTTTTTTAGCACGACTATAATGAAGTTTACCGAAACTTATTTTTTAACAAATATATTAGATATTGAAGTTTGATCATGTTCGTAAACATACTGATAATTTATAGTCAGAAACCGCAGAAACGACATATCGTTACTTCTACTAGCGTACTTCTAGCGATCATAGTGTGCTTTTCATTATATTTATTTAATAGTTAAAGTTAATTTCATTTTTTTAATGAAATTAACTTTCATTTTATGCTGTTCATTATCTCTATTCTGATACCCAAGTCAGACTATTTGGCTTCAATTTGGCCTATTTGATTTATAAGCCAATTAGATTTAATAAAACTGTTAAAAAATCACCTATATATATCCATTTTTGATTGGTTTATAGGCAAAATTGTAAGTTTTCAACAATTTGGCTCTATCGCTTTCCTTCTTTAGAATACGCCGCGAATTGAGAAAACGCATTATTTCATGAACCAGTGATATTTATTATCAGGGTTATTTTAGCGATTTAATTACTTAGGTAGTAAGACTTAATATTATGAATCAACAGTTAGAGCAGGAACTATTAGGTAGTTGGCAAGAAAGACAAGAATTTGCTGAGCAAATGCAACCTATTCTGGGTAAGTTATATAGAAATAGAGCGATTGAAATATCAGTCTATGGACGCCCTTTATTAGGTGCTAGTGCGATAGAAATTATTAAGGCTCACCGCACAGTAAGGCTCAAAGAAAAGCAAAAACTGCGCCTTAGAGAAAGTTGGCCATTGCTTGAAGCTTTAAATAAAATGGAACTTGCTCCTGCTAATATTGATTTAGGCAAATTGGCGTTCAGTTATCATTATGATCCTGCCTTTGCAGATGTATCGATTGAAGACTATTTATGTGAGCAATTAAAAGACATCGTAAATGTTAAAGATGATCAAAAACCTCAAGATGTGGTGTTGTATGGATTTGGCAGAATAGGTAGGTTATTAGCCAGATTACTTATTGAAAGGCAAGGTACTAACAATAAATTACGACTTAAAGCGATTGTTGTTCGCGGTGGCAAAGAAGGTGACTTAGAAAAACGTGCAAGTTTATTGCGTCGTGATTCAGTGCACGGACCTTTTAATGGCAGTATCACTATCGATATAGAAAAAAATGCCATTAAAGCTAACGGCTCTTATATTCAAGTTATCTATGCTAATAGCCCAGCTGAGGTAGATTACAACAAATATGGGATTGATCAGGCAATCGTTGTCGATAACACGGGTACGTGGCGTGACGAAGAAGGGTTAAGTCAACATTTACAGTCCAATGGCGTCAAAAAGGTATTGTTAACTGCGCCTGGTAAAGGTGATATTAAAAATATTGTATACGGCGTAAATGACAAAGACATATTATCAACTGATTTAATTCTGTCCGCTGCTAGTTGTACCACTAACGCCATCACACCGGTATTAAAAGCACTAGATGAAAAATATGTGATTGAAAGTGGACATGTTGAAACAGTGCATTCGTATACTAATGATCAAAACTTAATTGATAATTTTCATAAAGGTGATCGCCGAGGACGCAGTGCCCCATTAAATATGGTTATCACAGAAACGGGTGCTGCTACAGCCGTTGCTAAAGCCTATCCTAAATTAGAGGGTAAATTGACAGGTAGTTCTATCCGTGTGCCTACACCTAATGTTTCTTTGGCAATATTGAACTTACATCTTGGTGAAGCAACCGATAAAGTGGCTATCAATGAATATTTACGAGATGTTTCTTTATTTTCGCCGTTGCAACATCAAATTAATTTCACTGCTTCAAAAGAAATTGTTTCTACTGACTTAGTGGGTACACGTGCGCCTTCTGTTGTTGATTCTCAAGCAACCATAGTAGCAGGCAATAGAGCCACTTTATATGTGTGGTATGACAATGAATTTGGTTACAGTTGTCAGGTAATGAAAGTATTGCAAAATATGTCTGGCTTGTTATACCCAACACTGCCTGAGTCTTTGCCTACTAAATAAGAGTGATGTGGCAATGATTCGAAAATTAACTCAATAAAAATCCGCTTCGGCGGGTTTTCATTAAAAGGTAAGAAGAGAACTTGGTTTTGAGTAAATACATCCACAAAATTAAACGGATTAAATGGCATATTTGGAGCCGAGATATAGTGGTTATATGTGCCATTGTTTTTGCAGCGAATGCCTGGCAATCACGGGATATGCTCGATGTTGACAGTAGTCTGGTACTCGATACTCAATTATTGGTAGGGCTTGATGGGGAAACCAGCACTTTAATAAAATCTGACAAACCTACCTTGATTTATTTTTTTGCGCCTTGGTGTAAGGTCTGTTCTCTTAGTATTGGAAACCTCGAGTATCTCGATACTGAAAAACTGAATGTCATAAGAATTGCTCTAGATTACTCAAGCGCAGAAGTGGTTCAAGACTTTGCTGAAAAACACAATATATCGAGCCAAATTTTGTTAGGACACGAAGGGCTAAAGCGTCAGTTTCAGATTCAAGGTTACCCCACTTACTATATTTTGGATGAGCGCCAAAAAGTGTTATCCAAGTCGTATGGTTATTCAACTGCCTTAGGATTAAGACTACGGCAGATTTTTTCGGTATAAAACTTCCTTATCTAGTCCTTTTTTAGAATGACTGTGATAAATTACTGTTGTCAAATTTCCATGGGACCAAAAAGTGAGAATCAGCAGCAATTTTGATAGCGGTAATATCCAAGTTATTCGCGCAGAAGATCCATTGAATATTCAACTAAGTATCCGTAAAGACAACCAATCTGAATTTTATCAGTGGTTTCATTTTAAGCTAGAAACCCAAAGTTTTATTTCCCATCAAATAACCATAACCGAACTCGAAAAGTCAGCTTACCCTGGTGGATGGCAGAACTACCAAGCTGTTGCTTCTTATGACAGGCAAGAATGGTTTCGAGTAAATTGCGAGTTTGATGGTGATACCTTAACCATTGCGCATACGCCTGAATTTGAACATATCTATTATGCCTATTTTACCCCTTACAGTTACGAACGTCATTTGGACCTGCTCAGTTGGGCGCAAATATCAGCTGATTGTCGTCAAGAGTGTTTAGGAGAAACCCTAGATGGTCGGGATATGTCTTTGCTGGTGGTCGGACAACCCGAAGAAGGCAAAAAATCGATTTGGGTGACAGCCCGGCAACATCCCGGCGAAACCATGGCCGAGTGGCTTATTGAAGGTTTTTTAGAGCGTTTGTTGGACCAAGACGACAGGTTATCACGTTTGCTGCTCGAAAAAGCTGTGTTCTATATTGTGCCTAATATGAACCCCGATGGGTCAGTGCGTGGCCATTTGCGAACTAACGCCAAAGGTGTGAACTTAAACCGTGAATGGCAAACCCCAAGCATGAAAAATAGCCCAGAAGTATTTTTGGTTAAACAGAAAATGCAATCTGTGGGTGTTGATATGTTATTAGATGTGCACGGTGATGAATCCTTACCTTATAACTTTGTTGCGGGTTGTGAGGGTAATCCAAATTACGATGAACGTTTAAAAAATCTTGAAGAGTCTTTTAAAGCAGCCTTATTGATTGCTACTCCGGAATTTCAAGATGAGCACGGCTATGATAAAGACGAGCCAGGGAAAGCTAACTTAACGGTTGCTGCTAATGCGATTGGGCATGAATTCGATTGTTTGTCTTACACCCTAGAAATGCCATTTAAAGACAATGTTGATTTGCCAGACACCGCTTATGGCTGGTCGCCAGCTCGTTGCAAGCAGCTAGGCGAAGATGTATTGATTGCCATGCGCGCAGTAGTTGATATTCTTCGTTAGTTGAAACTATTAGTAAGTTGAAACTCTTAGTAAGTTGAAACTCTTAGCTAGAAAGATTTTTATAAAAATAATAATACACATAATAAATACAATAATAATTAAGGGGAAAACCGTTGGAAGCTTTTCATAATTTACTGAAATCGATGGATGGCATGTTGGGGGGCGCTTGGTGGTTCCCTTACGTGTTACTAGGTACAGGCTTATTTTTCACAATCTACTTAAAATTTCCACAGGTGCGTTACTTCAAACATGCATGGAAAGTAGTCACAGGTAAATATGATAAAGCTGACGCGCCAGGCGATACCACACACTTCAGAGCCCTTACTACCGCGCTTTCGGGAACGGTTGGTACAGGTAATATTGGTGGCGTAGCCTTTGCTCTGTTTTTAGGTGGGCCAGCGGCCTTGTTCTGGATGTGGGCAACGGCTTTTTTCGGTATGACCACTAAGTTTGTCGAAGTGACGCTGTCGCATAAATATCGTGATAAAACACCAGATGGCACTATGGCTGGTGGCCCCATGTATTACATGGATAAACGTTTAAACATGAAATGGTTAGCGGTGGCCTTTGCTATTGCGACCGTTATCAGTTCTTTTGGGACCGGTAATCTTCCGCAAAGTAATAGTATTGCCACCAGTATTGAAGCAACGTTTGGATTTGATCCATTAATAGTCGGCAGTGTGCTGGGTATACTTTTGGCTTTAGTTATTTTAGGTGGTATCACGCGGATTGCTGCGGTTACTTCAAAGATAGTACCGCTTATGGCTTTAATTTATATTATCGGTGCTTTTACCGTTATTTTTGCTAACATAGAAAACGTTGGGCCTGCTTTTGTTTCTGTGTTCTCAGATGTGTTCACTGGCTCAGCTGCCACCGGTGGGTTTTTAGGCGCTACCATCGCTTATGCCTTTAACCGAGGTGTTAATCGAGGTTTGTTTTCAAATGAAGCAGGTCAGGGCTCTGCCCCAATAGCTCACGCTGCTGCAAAAACTGATGAGCCGGTTGCTGAAGGCATGGTGTCTATTCTTGAACCGTTTATCGATACTATTATTATTTGTACTATCACCGGTTTAGTTATCCTCTCGTCTGGTGTCTGGAAAGAAAAACATCTTAATACCTTCGATCGTACAGATATGTACATATTGGCGGGGGATTATATGGAGTCTAACGAATCAGATAGACAAACTCTTTATACATACATCAATGATGTAGAAGGCCATGGCGTTACCCAATTCACCGGTGAGATACAAGTTGTTAATGGCAAGGCTGTTAGTAAAGGTTTCACGATTTTTAATGCTCGTTCATTTGCGGATAATGTGGTTTTCTCGCTAGGTGATCCAGATGACATCTATACAGGTACATTAAAAGTAGTAAATGGTAACTTGCTTAAAAATAATATTATAGTGAGAGGCGAGTCGTTAATTCATTCTGCGAGTCTTACTGCTTTAGCTTTTACTAAAGGTTTCTTTGGTGAATCCGGCAAATATATTGTATCAATTGGATTATTACTTTTTGCGTTTTCTACGGCTATAGCTTGGTCTTATTACGGTGATAGAGCCATGACCTATTTGCTAGGTCCGCGTTCAGTGATGCCTTATCGCGTGGTATATGTGGCAGGATTTGTTTGGGCTGCAGTTTCGGACACCACGCTTGTTTGGACTTTGTCTGCTGTGGCCATAGTGGTAATGACCTTGCCAAACCTGTTTGGTATTTTCTTATTGCGCAAAGAAATGAAAGAATCAGTTGACGAGTATTGGGTTAAGTTTAATAAAGAACATAAATAGTTTTAGAAATACTTTTGAAGCGCGGCTATTTGTCGCGCTTTTCTGTTTTAACTCAAGTTTTAGTGAAGTAAGTTTGGAGATATAGATATGGCATTAATAGATTGCCCTTCTTGTAGTAAAAAAATATCAGATAAAGCACAAAACTGTCAGCATTGTGGCTTTACTTTAGGTGCGGTCAATGCCGAAGATATCTCACGCAAGCAAAACCTAAATAGATATCTGAAAAGTCAGAAAATTCAAACACAATCGATGCTAGCTATGTTGTTATTTGTGTCAGGTTTTGGTTTTATGTACTGGGGCGGGGCAGCACCCGAGGGGTTGCAATATAATCTGGCTATAGGCTTGTCAGTGATTGGTTTTGTTTGGTACATAGTTAATCGTGTGCGGTTGATAATATTAAAAAGGTTTGATTAAAAATGGATAATACTGCGTTATTAACTTCGATGTCTGAGGGCGTTTATCAAAAATTGCTGCAAGCGGTTGAAACAGGTAAATGGTTAGACGGTTCACCGCTGACAGAGCAGCAACGAGACACTTCGATGCAAGCGGTAATGATATATCAAGCAAAAGTCCTTAAGTCTGATCAACACATGACAATAGGTGCAGACGGTGAAATTGTGCATCGTAGCCGCGAATCTCTTCAGCAAGAACTCAAGCAAAATTCTAATAACATTCAAACAATAGCGCGGTTTAAACAGGATGATCTTTAAGCACCTTTTTCGTTCCAAACACCAAAATTCCGATCCTCAGGTACGTCTTCAAGCAATAGAAAACCTGAATAAACAAGACCCTAAACACAAAACAGTGTTACACGAATTGGCTTTTAACGACTCCGATGTCGGCGTTAGCCTAGCTGCTTTATATAAACTCGATAGCTTTGTACTTTGGTACAAAATGTCAGAAATTGCCACAAACGATAGAGTCCAGAAAAAATCCCAACAATTTGTTGAAAACATCTTGTTAGACGGTAAAAACGAAACGTTAACAGAACAAGAAAAACGTAAGTTTATTCTTGAAAGTCGTGACATACGTTTAATCGAAAAGCTACTCACCCAGCAATGGATACAACAAGATACTGAACTTGCTATGAGCTTAATGCAAAAAGCAGACAAGCCACAACTGCAAGAAAAGTTATTGTTTGAGACTCAAAATGAGAGCCTACAAACGGCTATTCTATACACTTTTAACGACGGTGTTCAGTCTCGAAAGTTACTCAACAAGATACAGAAAAAGACAGCTTCAAGCGTCTTAAAAGAGCTAGCCAATAAAACACTTCAAGGCTGGTTGATGGCTGAACAAGCGCCGATTGAAGTTGAACAACAAGTGAAGATGGTGTTGTCTCGTATGCTTGCTTTGAAAGACCGCGGCGATTTATTACTTATTCAACAACAGCAAACAGAGCTTACACATGAGTACACCCTACTTGTAGCACGTTTTGATTGTTTGCCTGAGCTTAAACGGGCCGAAATTGAACAAAAATACGCTGACATATGCTCGCGGGTTGGACGCAACATTGAACTATTAAAACCGCAGTGGCAAGCAGAGCAGGACAAGTTGGCCTTAAATCAAAGAATGCTTACATTGTCAGTTGAGGTTGAGCAAAGTTTGGCAGCACTGTCTATACAACTGACAACTCGGATCAGTGAAATTAGTCAATCTGAAGTGGACGATTTTGTACAAAAATTGAATCAACACATTGAGCAATTACAAGGACTGACTAACCAGTTACCTGCCAAGAATCAAGTTGACCATCGACGTTTGGAACAACTAAATAATCAATTGTTGTCTAGTTTAAATACATTAACGAATCTACCGCAGTTTCAACAAGCAATTAAGTTGGGTATGGACTTGTTAGAAAAGTTTGCCAGCCTAGAATTACCCAACGATGCTTGCCAAATTGAAGCCGCTGAAGCATACCTCAGAGAACAAAGACAAGAATGGCGTAATACAGTTGCTAATTATCAGGCACATATTCCTGTTAATTTATCACAGCAGTGGAATGAACGTTTAAAACTTTGGCAACAGGCAATAAAAGCCTTAAAAAACCAATTGGATGGTGAAGTTTCTCGCTGCAGAAATAAACTAAGAGCCGTCGAAAGCTTGATTAACCAAGGTAAGTATAAAGTGGCAATGGTGATGTACCAAAAAGTACAAAACTGGTTCAAGGTTTTGCCTGAGAAACAACAAGGGCAACTTGAACGCACCTTCATTACTGTCAAAGAACAAATTGAAAACCTAAAGGATTGGCAAGACTATATTGCTGCTCCACGTAAACCTGCGCTGTTAAATGAAGTGGAAGCTTTAATTGCGTATCCCTTAGAGGTTGACGCTCAGTCTGCAGCCATTAAGTCCTTTCGATATCAATGGAATAGCTTAGGCAAAACAGATACTGAGTCTGACCAAGCTTTAAATAAAGCCTTTGAAATCGCGATTGAAAAAGCCTTTGCACCATGCCGTGAATTTTATGATCAGCAGCATCAGCAGCGTGAACAAAATATGTTGGAAAAACAACATATTTTGGCTGAGATTAAAGCCTTATACGAGACAGAGGGCAGTGTTGCCGAACTGACAAAAAGCTTAAAAAGTGTGCAGCAGAAATGGAAAAACATTGGCGAGGTGGACTTTAAACAGCGCAATGATTTGTACGATAACTATCAACAGTTACTTAATCCACTCAGGGATAAAGTGTCAGCATTCTATCAAAACAACGCCGAACAAAAGCAAGCATTGTTAACAAAAGCTGAAAAGCTGTTAGAGCTTGAGTTGGTGAATGAAGCGATAGAACAAGCAAAGAAATTACAACAAACTTGGAAAACCATCGAGCATGCAGGTAAAAAAGCAGAAGCTGAATTATGGCCTGCTTTTAGAAAGATTAATGACAGTATATTTGCCAAAAAAGCTGAAGCGAATCAACTAGAAAAATCACAACTTAAAGAGCAAGTGGTAATAGTTAAAGAGCATGTTACACAGCTTGAAGCCTTGCTCGGTAATGCAGGTGATAAGGCCAGTTTGCAAAGTGCCTTGCAAGATAAACAAACTGCCATTGATGCGATAGCCGTTTTGCCGATACCTGAGCGCCGAGCATTAGAGCAGCGTGTGCAAACGCTTGTTGAGCAGCAACAGTTAAAATTAACTGAGCTGGTTAAATCTGCTAAAGGTCAAGCTTACCAAGATTTGTTTAGCGCATTAAAAATGTGGCAAACAGATAGTGATATACCAGATGGTGTGGCGACGTTAAGCAAGCAATGGCAACAATGTTTTCGTGAACTGACTGAGAATTCAGACAGACACGATTTAACCATTAAGATGGAAATAGTGGCACAACAGGACTCACCTAAACAAGACGCGGAAAAACGTCAATCCATTCAGATGCAATTGATGGCACAGAAGTTACAATCCGGAGATAGTCTAGATTTGACATCGTTGTTCAAAGATTGGATTAAAGTAGGCTGCTTAAGTAACAGTGACATCACGTTACTGAAGCGAATTGAACCGTTGTTTGTGGGTTGATATATGCAAGATAAAAGTACATTGATACGCCTGAATAAATTTATTAGCGATTCAGGTTTTAGCTCTCGCCGTGAAGCCGACAAACTAATTGAACAACAAAGAGTCAGGATAAACGACACTATCCCTGAATTAGGTACTAAAGTTGCGCCTAGTGATGTGGTGACCGTTGACGGACAACTCATTCAAGCTAGTGCTACTGACAAAGTTGATCGCGTGTATATTGCGTACCATAAGCCAGAAGGTATTACCTGTACCACTGAGCTGCATATCAAAGGCAATATTATTGATGCCATCGGTCATAAACAAAGAATTTTTCCTATCGGACGCTTAGATAAACCGTCCGAAGGATTGATCTTTTTGACCAGCGATGGCGATATCGTCAATAAAATTCTGCGGGCAGAAAATGCCCATGACAAAGAATATATAGTCACGGTTAATCGGCCTTTAACTGAGCAATTTATTAAGAAGATGGGTAATGGCATTCCAATCTTAGATACTGTGACCAAACCATGTCCAGTGGCAATGCAAAGTAAAATGGTGTTTCGAATTGTATTAACCCAAGGATTAAATCGACAAATTCGTCGCATGTGTGAATATTTAGGTTATGAAGTGACCAAGCTTAAACGTACACGGATCATGTCAGTTAGGTTGGCAGGGTTAAAGGTTGGCCAGTGGCGAGATTTAACGAGTGAAGAGATGGCTGAGATTAATTGGGCGGTAGAGGGGTCAAGTAAAACGGCTCTTTAAGTTATATGCAGTGCTGTTTAATTTGCTAGCGCTTATCTGCATCTCGATAACTGCTGCTGCGTTATTCTACCTTCGGACACCCATGTCGGTTGCATGCAGCTTTTCGTTTGGCATCTATGCCAAACGACTTACTTCTTGTCTACAGCAGCAAAAAGTAAGCAACAAATGGCGCTCGCCAATCTCTGTTATTTATCCAATTATCGGCTAAATTTAGGTCTTATTTCGCTACCTGATTCAAACACTTTAACTTAGTCAACCACACATCCGTGATGACCGGCACTCGGTTACCGCGTTATAAACCTGACTTTTCGACAACTAGAGCGCCAGCCCGGTACTCCTGCCTTGTTCTAATTTCGGCCCTCCATGGCGGTCGCGTTTAGAGCTGTTCAATTGGGCGAAACCATGTTTCTAAATAATCCAGTTTTACCCTACGAAACCTCATCAATAATTTGCGAACATAGATGCGAGATTTAGGGCAAAAGGATTGGCATTACCTCTCTAATTGAATGGGTTTTTAAGGCAATAGTTTTAAACCCGTATATATGCAGTATCACGGGTAATTGCCGTATTTCAGCAGAAGGGTAAATTTAAGATTTGGAAAGCTCTATATGTTGTAATAACTTAACTACTAAGTATAGAATAGGGTCAAATTTATATACGGCAAAGCCTGTGTTTAAACACGGGCTTTGCGTTTTATTAATATTGTTAAATTTCCAATGAGGCCATGTGACAGACTGGCAAAGTGGTTTTACTTCAGGTGTTACAGCGACATTGATCGGTTTCTTATGCACAATACGTTGGGATGTTTATAAGTATAAACGTGACAAGGCAGATAAAGAGAAGAACGTTGTCCATTCTGTAATGGAAGATGTATCTGCGAATATTGAAATTTTGCTTAATAATAAGAATCTAATTCAAAATGAATTAGATGTAATATCCAAACATCGCGAGCTAGTAGTACCTCTGCAAGTCTTCCGAACTGGTTTTTTGGGTCTAATTAAAATAGAACGTCCTGATTGCATGATTAAAACTGAATCACTTTTTAGTGACCTAAAAGCAATACACGATGGTTTGGACTATGTCGATGAATGTATAAAAGGGCGTCAGCTATATAAAATGGCTAATATGGCATTAACCTCATTTCATACCGATGTTAAGAAACAAGATGAAATTCTCATGCATCAGTTCAACGACATAAGGCCAAAGCTGGGTGACGTTTTATTCGCGCTGGAAAATTTAACAAAACGCTCAAGCAAGGACGCACTAAAGCGCGCCGCTTAGCTTTGCATTATATGTATTACGAAATCAATAAGTATGGAGTACTTAATGGAGTTCAACACAATTTTAATGTTCACGATTGCATCATTATCAATTAATCTAATACCTGGTCCCGATGTTGTTTATATCGTATCGAATACCATGAAAGGTAAAATCAAACTAGGTATCGAAGCCTCCTTAGGGTTAGGTGCGGGATATTTAGTCCATACTCTTGCTGCTGTAATGGGGTTGTCTGCTCTTATATTAAGTTCAGCATTTTTATTTAGTGTTGTTAAATACCTAGGTGCTGCATATTTATTGTATTTAGGTGTAACCTCATTAATCAATTGTTATAAAGGCAAATCTAAATTTGTTGCAGATGAATCAGCAACTTCAAATAAAAGTGTCTTCAAACAAGGCGTTGTAGTTAGTATTTTAAATCCAAAAGTAGCCATGTTCTTCTTAGCTTTTCTACCACAATTTATTGATATATCTTCACCGACTGCAACTAGCCAGCTTGTTCTATTAGGGTTGTTATTTAGTGCTTTAGCAACCTGTTGTAATATTGTATACGCATGTCTAGGTAGTATTCTATTCAGCAGCCCTTCAGCCTTAAAATATTCTCGAGGCATTGAAGGTGGTTCTGGTTTAATATTAATTGGTCTAAGTGCAAAAATAGCGTTCAGTCAAAGCTAGAAAAACACATATAACAAGCGCTTCAAACGGAAAGTATACAGCTGTCTGTTTCCACTTCGTTCAACATTTTAGCCAGCTATATTTTCCGCTTAAGCGGGCGCGAGCTTTCTAAAAGGAGTATTCAAATTTTATGGAAAATTCAGAATTTGCAATCATTATTCTTAATCTAATAATTGTCTTAGTTGCCTACTTATCTGTTTATCCAAAGTTGGCAGGTAGTAGCTTTAATAAAATTTCGTTTTACGATATTTTTGCATCAGGTTTAGCTTTAGGAATTGTCGGCTTACAGTTTTGGGGAACTGGCCATGAATTCAATTTACTCATAACAAAAGTGAATTGGTTTTGGTATACATTGATAATATATGGAGCCATCGAGATCCCTGTAATGATATGGTATTTTAAGAAGAATAAAGTAGCAGTCTAAAGCTAATAAGTTGCCTAAGTTCGCCGCAAAAAGCGTGGCTGGGACAAATACTACTGGGCTTCGCCTAACAACGTTCGAAATTGTCCCTTGGCAAAGCGAAGTAAAATAAGGAAATCCAAGTATGTTTCATAATTTTATAGGTAGTTTAATTGCTACAAGCGTATTCTTTTTATATGAACTTCTATTTTTAGTGAACAAGCTGTAGATTGGTATCGGCTTATATCTATTTTTTGTTTCCTCTTAATATTGTCTAATTATTTCAAGTTTGATAAAAGCGTTCCTAATAAGTAATTTACAGCTAACAAACAAATTATGACTGGGATGCGAAAAAGCCGCGCCCCATATGTTAAGCGTTATGTGCCTGAACAATTGAGAGGATGAAATAAATATGGGAATAGAACCTAGCCAAAATGTCAAAACTCAGTCAGCTAGCCTTCTTCAAATCGTAGAGCCAGTCGAAGTTAAACGTCGCATGGCTTCTGGTGACACTTTTGTTGTGAATGTAGTAACAGCATGGTGCCCAGATTGCACAGAAAGGCAAAAGCTACATATCGGTAGCTTTGCACAGAAAATGATATCTCATGGAATAGATGTACTTCAAGTTAATGTCCAATTGCTAAGAGGACATTTTATTGGTGCCGAACATGAAAAAATGACTACTCAATTTGGTGGACACGGTTATCCAAGAACTGTGTTAATTAACCATGGAAATGTGGCTGATCAAAATAATGTTGAGATCATCACTGAAGATACATTGTCAGAGTTAGCTAGAAAATTTATTCAAATAATAGCTGAATCGTAAGCG
>Ga0307488_10000411_pt1 | contig 35083 bp, 25 predicted proteins | sample SB02metaG_FD_202248 | JGI IMG/M metagenome (GOLD analysis project Ga0307488, IMG submission 202248) | Sea-ice brine microbial communities from Beaufort Sea near Barrow, Alaska, United States - SB 0.2 | ecosystem: Environmental > Aquatic > Marine > Coastal | place: USA: Alaska | collected...
CCATCGACTAGGGTTATCTCGCCATAAAGTGCTGCAGTCAGGCCGTACATAATACCGCCCTCTACCTGATCGCGAACGATTCCCGGATTGACCACCATGCCGCAATCAATCGCCGCAGTGACTTTGTGCACAACAATTTTTGTCCCTTCAATAGAGACCTCGGCGATTTGCGCTACCGCCGAGCCAAAGGAGCTGTGAGTCGCCAGACCATGGAAATGGCCATCGGGCAATGGCTTGCCCCAGCCGGCTTTGGCTGCAACCAGTTCAGTGGCTTTAGTTAGGCGCGGGTTATTTTTCATATTGGCGAGACGGAACTGCAGCTCGTCGATACCGGCACTCTGGGCCAGTTCATCAATAAAGGATTCTTTAAAAAACGCATTGGATGAATGCCCCACCGAACGCCAAAAGCCGGTGCGCAGCCCCGGGTCTTGGGTGACATGACGCACCGCTTTGTTCGGCGCATCATAGTCAGCATAAATACCATCACCGGCACTGGGGTCGGCAATAAAACGCTTAAATATCGGCCGGCCCAGCTTACTCAACCAATCGACAAAGCCTTTATTGAGGTAGTCTGGGGCCAGCACATCGACCCATTGATCGAGCACATGATCCATTATGTTGGGGCCAACTCGGCGCACGGCCCAGGTTTCAATGAGTCCCTGTTTAGAGACGCCGGCCTGCATGCGCACCAGAGCTGCCGGGCGATAGAAGTCATTGCTCATATCATCTTCGCGACTCCAAACCACCTGAATATTGCGTCCGGTTTGCTTGGCAATCACCACCGCTTCGGCAACATCATCACCGAGGCCGCGACGACCAAATCCACCGCCTAAAAAGGCCGGATGCATTTTGACTTTATCGGCATCGAAGTCGCCGTAATAGACCGCGGCGCCGGCAGACGCTTGCACATTTTGAGTGCCCAGATAAATCGCGCAGCTGTCGCCATTCACCTCAACGGTGCAATTCAACGGTTCCATGGTGGCGTGTGCTAGATAGGGAGCGTAATAATCTGCGGCAACAACCGTCTCGGCTTGATCCAGTAATTTGTCGCCCTCACCCTCATCGCAACATTCCAAACCTTTTTGGCTGCTGTCATTTAGGGTTTCGGTGAATTTTTTATAAATACTGTCCGATGACCAGGCGCCGAGTTCGGTTTCTTCCCAGCTCAGTTCAAGGGTAGCGGCAGCTTTTCGCGCTTGCCAATAAGACTGGGCGACAACCGCCACACCACTTTTAATCTGAACCACATCGACTACGCCAGATTGCTTAAGTGCAGCTGAGGCATCGAAGCTCTGCAGTGCGGCACCTAATACCGGAGATCTCACCACCACCGCACGATAGAGATTTTCCACCTCGGCATCTATACCAAACTCGGCAGTGCCAGTGGATTTAGACAGGGCATCCAAACGTGGTCGCTCACGGCCGATTTGGTCAAACTGTTCGGGGCTTCTTAAGGGTGAATTTTCTGGCACCTGCATTAAGGCCGCCACAGCGACAAACTCACCAAAGGCATAGGACTTGCCGTCAACTATGACATGGCCATCCGCTAACAGAAGTTTGTCCAAGGGCCGATTAAGCTGTTTCGCAGCAGCATTGCGAATTGCCGCCGCGGTGTCCGCTGCCGCCTGCCGAAGGGGCAAGAACTGAGCGCGGGTCGCGTTGCTGCCGCCGGTCGCCTGCATGCCCATCTCGGGATTTTTATAGTCCTCGTGAAGGCTGGCCTGACGAACATCAATGGCGCTTGGCTGAACGCGCAATTCTTCGGCAATCAAGGTGGTCAGGCCATCGAGAATACCTTGCCCCATCTCACTGCTGGGCAGATAAAAGATTACCTGATTGTCTGGGGTAATCTGAATAAAGGAATTGGGTTCAAAGGCACCGGCAATAGGGGAATAACCTTTCTCTTTAGCCGCTGCAGTGGAGCAACCGACGATTAATCCAGTGGCCGCTGCTCCGGTGGAGAGGAGAAATAAGCGTCGTGTCATGGAGGCTGTTTTCATGATATTTCCTCCTTATTTGGTATGACATTCTGATTGGTTATGGCCGGATCAAAAGTCTCAACCATACTCCCCTGAGTGCGCATCGCCTCAGCGCCAGACTTAATCGCCAATTTAATTTTACTGTAAGTGCCGCAGCGACAGATATTGCCATTCATGGCCATCTCGATATCGTCATCGGAGGGATTGGGGTTTTTCGCTAACAGGGCGCTGGCAGACATCAGCTGACCGGACTGACAGTAGCCACATTGGGGAACGCTGTGTTCAACCCAGGCCTGTTGTAAGGGATGCAAATTACCTGCTGTACCCAGACCTTCGATACTAGTAATCACGGCGCCTTGAACGGCGGCAATTGGCAGCGTGCAAGTGCGTACCGCTTCACCATTAACATGCATGGTGCAGGCTCCACAGAGACCCATACCGCAGCCAAACTTGCTGCCCTTGAGTTTAAAGTGATCGCGCACCACCCATAACAGTGGGGTGTCTGGATCAATATCGACTTGGACAGAACTATTATTCAGCTGGAAATTAATCATGGTATAGCTAACTCGCTAAAGTAAGCTTTACAGATTGCAGACTAAAAGGAAAAACTACAAGAGGTGAGAGGCGCCAACAGTGACCAGAGAGATCTCGTATTAATCAGCTAACTAATCCACTAACAGACTAGCCGCGCAACATACTGTGCATCACCTGCTTTAACGCCTCGTGGAGATTACGCATTTCATCGAGGTTGTCCGGATCAGTCATCCAGTGATAGACGATTCCGCTGACCGAGGCGGTAAAGTGATCCGCAAGCATTCCCGCGTCCACTGTCGACGGCACTTCTCCTGCGGCCACAGCCTGCTCAATCCAGCTGACAACATCGCCGCGACGGCGTTGGTGAATACCTAGGATGACACCTTTGAGCTGAGATTCTGGCGCCATAGAGTCAAACCAGAGTCGGTAAAAGGCCTCCACATGTTTTGGTGCATCTTCACAGAATTTAATGTGGGCATCCAGAGCTGCAGCTATAGCCTGGTAACCAAAACTATTTGCCGTGACCTGAGTGAGTTCCCCAAGCCATTCATCGCCAACCGATCTGAGTACAAAATCAAACAGACCCTCGCGATTGCCAAAGCGATAACCGGCCAGACCGCGAGAATAGCCGGCTTTTTCACCAACATCTTTTAAGGTCACTAGGCCCGCCCCGCGCTCGACAATCAAGTCCACCGCCGCCTCAAGCATCTTGGCGTCGGAGATTTCTTTGCGCTCAACCTGAGTTTGTCGAAGGGCTTTGGCCATTTCTTATGGGTTCCTAGATTAACTGTTTCTAGATAAACGGTTCCTGAGTTCATCCCACTACCGCATCATGCGCCGGTAGTTTGCGTCAGAAGTAGGCAAAAATGCACGCAGTGAGGGAATTTATGTTAATAAATGACCCAATGAGTACCTTTTTAACGCCCTTCTGGCGGAAAATACCAAGCATGATTACATGCTGCGTCGGTACTGGCCGCCAACGTCGAATAATGCATTGGTGATTTCGCCCAATGAACAGACCCGCACCGCTTCCATCAGCACTTCAAAACCATTGCCACCGTCGCTCACTGTATCCTGCAAGCGTTTAAGCACTTCCGCTGACCCGGCACTGTGGGTCTCTTGGAAGGTGCGCAGACGTTTAATCTGGCTTTGCTTTTCCGCTTCTGTTGAACGAGCCAACTCAATTTCCATTGGCTCTTCTTCAGTCTCGCTAAGGAATGTATTCACACCCACAATCGGCAAAGAGCCGTCATGTTTCTTGTGCTCATAGTAGAGTGACTCTTCCTGAATCTTGCCGCGCTGATAACCGGTTTCCATGGCACCGAGCACGCCGCCACGATCAGAGATTTTTTCAAATTCCTGCAGCACAGCCTCCTCAACCAGGTCAGTGAGCTCGTCGATAATAAAGGCGCCCTGACTAGGGTTTTCATTTTTCGCCAGGCCCCACTCCTGATTAATAATCAGCTGAATCGCCAGTGCTCTGCGCACCGACTCTTCCGTAGGTGTGGTAATGGCTTCGTCGTAAGCATTGGTGTGCAGGCTATTACAGTTATCGTAAATCGCGATTAAGGCTTGCAAGGTAGTGCGAATATCATTGAAGTTCATTTCCTGAGCATGCAAGGAACGACCAGAAGTCTGAATATGGTATTTCAGTTTCTGGCTGCGCGGGTTGGCATCATAGAGATCACGCATAGAGGTCGCCCAGATGCGACGAGCCACTCGACCCATCACGGTGTACTCCGGATCCATACCATTGGAGAAGAAGAAAGACAGGTTGGGGGCAAAGTCATCGATCTTCATACCGCGAGCCAAATAGGCTTCGACAAAGGTAAAGCCATTGGACAATGTAAAGGCCAGCTGGGAGATCGGATTAGCACCGGCTTCGGCAATATGGTATCCAGAGATCGACACCGAATAGAAGTTGCGGATCTGCTCGTCGATAAAGAACTGCTGCATATCGCCCATCATGCGCAGGCTAAACTCGGTGGAGAAGATACAGGTGTTCTGCCCCTGATCTTCCTTGAGAATATCCGCCTGCACTGTGCCGCGCACGCGCTGTAACGTATTGCTGCGCAAGCTCTGGTATTCGTCATCCTTGGGCTGGCGATTGTGTTCGGCGACAAACTGATCGACCTGCTGATCAATCGCAGTGTTTAAAAACATTGCCAATATAGTCGGAGCCGGACCATTAATGGTCATAGATACCGAGGTGCTGGGATTGCACAGATCGAAGCCATTATAGAGGGCTTTCATATCATCCAGGGTACAGATGGAGACACCGGCATTACCCACCTTGCCGTAGATATCGGGACGCTCATGGGGATCAAATCCGTAGAGAGTGACCGAGTCAAAGGCGGTGGAGAGACGCTTGGCCTCGGAATGCTCAGATAGGGCTTTAAAGCGACGGTTAGTTTTAAAGGCGTCGCCTTCACCGGCAAACATCCGCGCTGGATCTTCGCCCTCGCGTTTAAAGGGAAATACACCGGCCGTATAAGGAAACTCACCGGGCAGATTTTCACGCATCAGCCACTTGAGCAGTTCACCATGATCTTCAAAGCGCGGTAACGACACACGGGAGATCTTGTTGCCAGACAGAGAAATCGTATTCAGTTTGGTGACAATCTGTTTACCATTAGGCAAGACGTCGACTTTCTCATCGCCGCTATAGGCTTCCACCACGGCCGGCCAGTTCTCCAGCAAACTGCTGGCCTTGACGTCCATAGCCTGTTTGCGCTCGGCAATCAGACTATCAATAGTTGCTGGTGCATCACTGCCGCTCTCCAGCAACATGGTTTTGGTGGCCGCGAGCTGCTGCTGCTGGCGGGCCAGATTGGCCTGCACCACAACCTGTTTGTGGTAATTGCGCACGCCGGCGGCAATTTCGGCAAGATAACGCTGACGATCTGCTGGCACCACCACGGTTTTTTCCGATGGAGTGCGGCAATCGACTTTGGCCAGATGCTGCTCAAAACTGCGCAGACCGCGCTGCTGTAACAGGCCGACCAGTTCCTGATAGGCGGCGGTGACACCGTCATCATTAAAGCGTGAAGCTATGGTGCCAAATACGGGCATCTCATCCGGCGCCTGAGTCCAGGCTTCGCGGTTGCGCTGTACCTGTTTGCAGACATCGCGATAGGCGTCATCACTGCCCTTACGATCAAATTTATTAATAATCGCCAGCTCGGCATAATCGAGCATATCGATCTTTTCCAGCTGGCTCTGAGCGCCAAATTCTGGGGTCATGACATAGATTGGGATATCCACATAGGGCACTATGCCCGCATCACCCTGACCAATACCCGGGGTCTCAACCACTACCAGATCGAACCCGCCGAGACGCATGGCGCAGACAATATCTTTCAGTGCCGCAGGTACTTCACCGGTTGCACCACGGGTGCCGATGGAGCGCATATAGATAGACGGATGATAGATCGCGTTCATGCGGATACGGTCGCCGAGTAAGGCACCGCCGGTCTTGCGCCGAGTCGGGTCAATGGCCAGCACAGCAATCTTAAGTTCGTCGGCACTGTCTTGGCGAAAGCGACGGATCAATTCGTCAGTTAGTGAGGACTTACCAGCACCACCGGTACCTGTAATACCCAGAACTGGCACTGTGTTACTAAGGAATTGCGCCTGTTCACGGAGTGAACCCTGCTGCTCTGGGCTGAGCTCATCGCGCTCAATGGCAGTGATCAGGCGAGCTAGATTGTTGCGTCCGTTGTCACCGGAAAGTTCGGTGGCAGCAACGGTGACATCGCTGTAAGTACCCAGTGAACAGCGCTCAATCATATCGTCGATCATGCCCACTAGGCCCAGATTCTGGCCGTCGTAGGGAGAGTAGAGACGCTCGACACCATAGGCCTCAAGCTCTTTGATTTCAGCTGGAACAATCACACCGCCACCGCCACCAAAGACCTTAATATGTTCGGCGCCCGCTTCTTTCAACAGGTCCACCACATACTTAAAGTACTCAACATGGCCGCCCTGATAAGAGCTGATAGCGATGCCCTGAGCATCTTCCTGCAAGGCTGTCTGAACCACTTCGGCCACTGAGCGGTTGTGGGCCAGATGGATAACTTCAACACCGGCGCCCTGAAGAATACGACGCATAATATTGATCGCGGCATCGTGGCCATCAAAGAGGCTGGCAGCGGTAACAAAGCGCAGGGGAATGCCTTTTTTCTGTGCCGGACTTGAAGGTGCAGAATTGGCTGAAGTGCTCGCGGAAACAGTAGAAGTAGTCATTGGATCTTCCATTTAGATTAACGATTTAATGTAGGGCTTTAGATTAGCAATGTTGAGAGTTTAGTTATCTTGCTTGTTGCATGCAAGTAAGTTTTAACTCGAACAAAGCCCTAACAGGGCCTTGATCAAAAAAAATCGAGTACAGATCGGCTTAAAAGCAGCCTTATTGAGGAATATCTGAGCCGTAAGCAAAGTAGTCAGCAATCGCCAAACCTGCCGCCACACTGGTAAAGGGATCGTGTTCGACGACCTTGCCGGGAAACTGATTCTCGAGAATATCTTTCACCGCAGGGATTAATGAGGAACCACCGGTACGCAACACCAAATCAATGTCATCAGCCTGCAAACCAGCCTTGTCGAGAATTAAGCTCACGGCCCGCTCCAGTTCAAACAGCCGATCGGTGATCATCAGTTCAAACTCCCAGCGCTCCAGCCGCACCTCAATATCGATCTCGGGAATATCCAGCACCGCGGAATCAGCCACTGAAAGCTCGGCCTTAAATGCCTTGATCGCCTCAAATACCTGATAGCTATAATTCTGCTTAATTAGGTCGTAGAGGCGCTTAAATTTAATCGCCCCCTCATCCGGCAGCACCATGCGCTGCATCACCGAAGCGGTGTATTTGTTTTGATTGAGCATATAGCTCACTGGCCAGTTAATCAGCAGATCTTCAAAATCGGCAAAGGGAAATAGCGTATCCACCTCGCTGCCATCGACCATGCGAGACCAGCGCTCGCCTTTACCCAGCAGTGGGAAAACCAGCTCGCGGAAAATAGTTTGGTCGATCTTATCGCCACCCAAAGCAATACCATGGGTCGCTTCAACGGAAAACTCGGTGCCCTTGCGGCGCAGAATACAAAAGTCGAGGGTGCCGCCACCAAAATCCACGGTCAGCATCAGCTGATCGCGACTGTGGGGATAGTTATACAGATAGCTGATTGCCGCCGCTGTAGGTTCCGGGCAAAAGCTCTGATCGGTGATACCAGCATGGCGATAGGATTCACTGAGGCGCTGCAGCGCAATATTATTGCGGCCCTGCTCCATACCCTCAAAATTCACAGGATGGCCAATACAGGCGCGACTACTGTCCTCGACACTCAGTTCCAAGGCTTTGCGAATACCCACCAATATGGGAGTAACCAGTGCCACCAAGCGAAATGGCCGGCTAAAAATCACTGTTTTGTCACTGGCGGTATTACCCAACAAACGCTTAGTGCCGCGAAACAGTCGCCCGGGCAGACTGGCGTCGTTAAACGCCTGACCATAAACCTTACTGGTTTCCGCTTCACTAGCCGGACCATCTGCAGTACCGGCACTGGTGCGCGCCTCGCCAATCACCTCGACACTGAGTTCGACCTTGCGGCCCTGGTTGTCGCTAATATAGTCGTCAATCGCCAACTGGCCGATGGTCGAGGCGAAATCCCGATCTATATAATTGGCCGAGGGCATAATCGGATTGAGCTCACTGAGCTGAACAAGCCTGACCTGCTCCCCATCAAAAACCGCCGCAGCACTGTTGCTGGTGCCAAAATCGATACCGATACCAAGTTTGAGTGGCGTGTCAGAGCTGTTTTTTTGCATGGGAGAGAATCACTGGTAATAAAAATAATGGCAGCATTTTAGACTAATTTTTTGCCTCATTTAACTAAAGTTAGATTAATTCAATTAATAATCAATAAAAGGCTGTGAGCAGATGTAATCTGACTAAAACCTGTAAACTTGAGCCAATCATTAACCGGCAACTATTCACTATGTATCCACTCGACTATATTCAGCCCGTATTCCGTCCACCCAGTGAAGGGCGCTCCCTAATTCTTCAGGTCACCAATGGTTGCTCCTACAACAAATGCACTTTCTGTGAAATGTACACCGACCAACAGAAGCGCTTTAGCCCAAAGCCGATCGAGAAAATTGAAGAGGAATTGCGCGGCCTGGCCAAGGCGGGATACCCGGTCAAGCGGGTCTTTTTAGCCGACGGCGATGCCATGACTCTGAGCACCAGGCGGCTGGTGGATATTCTGCAGATGATTAACAAGTATTACCCCGATGTGCAGCGCGTCTCATCCTACTGCCTGCCGCGCAACCTGAAAAAGAAAAGCCTCGAAGAGCTGACCGACCTGCGGGATCTTGGTCTAAGCCTGATGTATGTAGGCTGCGAGAGCGGCGACAATGAAGTGCTGCGACTGGTGAATAAAGGGGAAGATTACGACTCCTCTCTGGTGGCCCTGCAAAAGATCAAACAGGCTGGTATGAAAAGCTCGGTGATGATTTTAAACGGCCTTGGCGGCCCCGAACTCAGCGAGCAACATGCACTGAATTCCGCCAAGTTGATGAATGCGGCACAGCCGGATTACCTCTCCACACTGGTAGTCGAATTCCCCAGCGGCAGTGAACGCTTTGAAGAGGCCTTTGAAGGTCGCTGGCGCAAGCTTGGCAAGTTAGAGTTATTTCATGAGATGCAGACATTACTGAGCCACCTCGAACTTGAGAAAACCATCTTTAGAAGTGATCACGCGTCTAACTATCTGGTGCTAAAAGGTGTGTTGGGCAAAGACAAAGAACAGCTGCTGTCGATTGTCACCACCGCGATCAATCAACCGGGCATCATTCCATTGCGCGAGGAGTGGCAGCGCGGTCTCTAGCTACAGCAGCTGACAACCTCTGTGGAAAAAATGGGATTTAGTGACTAGCTTTAATAGCACAAAGAGGTCACACCCCATGACTAAAAACACTCGCAATATACTCATATTCGCTGCTAGCTGTATCTCGGTGCCATTCGTATTGAGTCTGATAATTATTGTTGTTCTCACCTAGATCCCATAGAGTGAGGGAAAGTCGATTAAGCCAAACCTAAATAAAATAAAACGTAAAAGGGGTATATATGAAATTTTTAGACAATTTATTAGACGGCCGTGAAGAACAATCCTACGCACTACTGAGAATCGTAACCGGGTTCTTATTTATCTGGCACGGAACGCAAAAGCTGCTTAATTTTCCTGTTGAATTCCCCTACCCCCTGAACCCCCTAATGTACTCCGCTGGCACCATTGAAATGGTCGGTGGTGTGCTGGTAATGATTGGCCTGTTTACTCGCCCAGCAGCCTTTATTTGCAGTGGCACCATGGCTGCGGCCTACTGGATGGCTCACGGTATGAATAGCGTGTTTCCGATTATCAATAAGGGTGAATTAGCGGCGCTGTACTGCTTTGCCTTTTTGTTTATCGCTGTGCGCGGTGCTGGGATTTGGAGTTTGGATAAGCGACAAGCCTAAAAGGCTCGTCGTCCTGAGCGTAGTCAAAGGATCTGTTGCCTAAAGGCTTGTGACCCTGATCGTAGTCGGAGGGTCTCCTGCCAACTGGCTGAGATCCCTCCACTGCGGTCGGGATGACAGTGTGGCGGCGGGAGTGACAGTATGGCTCTCTGGTGACAGTATGGCGGTCACGGCAATAATGTGACGACTGGGATGACAGCCGCAGCAAAAAGTGCTCAAATAACCAGTAAATAAAAACCATAAGAAGTCATCTATGAAAGTGACCCCTTACTCCTCCAACTGCGGTGCAGTTGTCAGCGATCTGCAACTGACTACCATGAGCGACACTCAGCTAGAGCAGCTGCGCGCAGCCTTTACTGAATACGGTCTACTGTTTTTCCGCGATCAAGAACTGCCCCCCGCAGAACATCTGCGCTTTGCCAACCGCTTCGGCAAAATCGTCGTCAATAAATTCTTCAAGACCACCGAAGAGTCACCACTGATTGCCGAGGTGCGTAAAGAAAAAACCCAGCAAACCAATATTGGCGGCGGCTGGCATACAGATCACTCCTACGACGACATTCCCGCATTGGGATCTATCTTGGTGGCACGAACACTACCCGAGACCGGTGGCAATACGCAGTTCGCCAACCTGGCAGCAGCATACGACGCCCTCCCCGAAAAGCTTAAAAAACGCCTCGGAGGCCTGCGCGCCGTGCACTCCAACACCCACCTCTACGGCGAGAATGGTCTCTACCGATTCACCGATCTAAAAGATCAGCTCGGTGGCATGGACCGTGTCGGCGACGCTACTCACCCAGCAGTCATTATTCATCCCCAGAGCGGCCGCAAGGTTCTCTATGTGAATCCCGGCCACACCATTCAATTTGAAGGCTGGGAGTTTGATGAAAGCCGCGAACTACTCGACGAACTCTATGCCCATGTTGCGCAACCAGAGTTCACCTGCAGCTTTAATTGGTTGCCGGGCTCGATCACCTTTTGGGATAATCGCTGCACCTGGCATCAGGCCGACAACGACTATCAGGGACAGCTGCGCCTAATGCATCGGATTACCCTGCAGGGCAGTACATTAGAGGCTGCTTAGGTTTATAGATCGGCCAACCAGCAACAAAACCTGCGATAATCCGCCAATGCCTAGTATGCGTAAAAAGTCTGACCTCCCCAGCAAAATCTGCCCAGTTTGCGAGCGCCCTTTTGTCTGGCGTAAAAAGTGGCAGCGCTGCTGGGACGAAGTGCGGTTTTGCTCGGTTAAATGCAAAGCGGCGCGCAGTCAATCTGATAGCGCTCAACCCTAAGCCCTAACTAACAAGACTCTTACCTATGCCCTCTTCCATCGACAGCATCAGCCCCATCACTTGCGACGTACTCATTATTGGCGCCGGCCTTGCCGGGCTTAGCGCGGCAAATGATTTACACCAGGCTGGCCTCAATGTACTGGTGGTAGACAAAGGTCGTGGCCTCGGTGGTCGTTTGGCGGGACGTCGTATAGGCGACGCCACGTTTGATCACGGCGCGCAGTTTATGACCGCCCGAGATTCACGCTTTAAAGCCAGTATTGCCGAGTGGATTGAAGCCGGTGTTGCGGAAGAGTGGTATAGCAGCTACCCAGGACATCCCAATGGGCATCCACGATACCGTGGCGTGCCCACTATGACCGCGGTGGCGAAATATATGGCAGCCAATATGAATGTGCTGCGCACCACCAGAGTCGAGAGCATTGCTCAAGACAGCACTCAAGACAACAAACTCTGGTCAGCGGTTCTAGATAACGGCGACACAGTTAGCGCCAAGGCCCTGTTAATTAGCTCTCCGGTACCACAAACCATCGATCTGCTCGCCTCGGGTAATATCCCAGTACCTGCCGACAAACAGGCGCGCCTCGATCGCATTGACTACGAGGCCTGCATTGCAGTGATGGCAGTATTGGATGGCCCAACCTCAATTCCAGCCCCCGGTGCAACCGCCTTTGATGATGGCCCAATTGGCTGGATCAGTGACAATATGCAAAAAGGCGTCTCAAAAATTCCCGCAGTAACCATTCATGGCAGCGGTGCCTTTAGTGCCGAACATTTTGATGGCGATAAAATGCAGGCCGGCCAAATATTAATTAATGCCGCGACCCCCTATCTCGGTGACGCAAAGGTCACTGAATATCAGGTTCACGGTTGGCGCTACAGCAAGCCCTCAGTAGTCGACCCTGAAGCCTGCATGCTGCTCAGCGAGTCCACCAATCTGCCACCCTTGGCCCTGGCCGGCGACGCCTTTGCCGGGCCGCGATTTGAGGGTGCAGTGTTATCCGGTTGGGCGGCAGCCAAGAGCTTGATTGCTGCACTGAACTAAAGCCGCCTATACTGTGGCCAAACAATTCAATTCAATGCCATCCAATATAAGTAGCCTGCCCCTATGACCGACCTTCACGCCCGCAGCGGCTCAGCCTGTGAACTCTGTGCTAACAGCGAAAACCTCTCGGCCTATGAAGTGCCACCGAATAGCGACGGCAGCACCGAGCAGTCATTGTTAGCCTGTGACATCTGTCTCGATCAGATCAATAATCCAGACAAGGTCGACGTCAATCACTGGCGCTGCCTCAACGACAGCATGTGGTCTCAGGTTCCGGCGGTTCAGGTTATGGCTTGGCGCATGCTGACTCGGCTCAGTGCCGAGGGTTGGCCGCAAGAGTTGCTCGATATGATGTATCTGGATGATGAGCTGCTGGCTTGGGCAAAATCTGGAGCTGAAACCGAATCCGACGGCGATACGGTTATTCACAAAGACAGTAACGGCGCAGTACTGAGCGCCGGTGATACGGTGACACTAATAAAGGATCTGGATGTTAAGGGAACCAGCTTTACCGGCAAGCGCGGAACAGCAGTGCGCAATATCTCACTGGTGCAGAGCAACCCTGAGCATATAGAAGGTCGTGTAAACGGTACCCAGATCGTAATCTTAACCAAGTTTGTAAAGAGGGTGAACTAATGGCTCAAACATCACAAGAAACACCACAGCAAACCGAACAAGAACTGCGTGTTCAACTGGCAGCATGCTATCGAATTTTTGATTATCTGGGTTGGTCCGAGATGATCTTTAACCATATCACCGCGAAAGTGCCCGGTGACCAAGAGCATTTTTTAATCAACCCCTACGGCCTGCATTACAGCGAGGTCAACGCCTCCAATCTGGTCAAGGTCGATATTGAAGGCAATATTGTCGAACCCACTGACTACGCAGTTAACCCAGCCGGCATTATTATTCACACCGCCATTCATGGCGCGCGCCACGATGTAAAATGTATCACCCACGTTCACACTGACGCCGGTATGGCCGTGGCCTGCTCTGAGGACGGACTGCGCACCGATAACTTCTACTCCGCCCTGTTACAAAATCGTGTTGCCTACCATGACTTTGAAGGCATCACTGTGATGGACGATGAGAAGCCACGCCTACTGGCCAATATGGGCGACAAGAATATGTTGATTCTGCGCAACCATGGTTTATTGACCTGTGGTCGCACTATTCCAGAAGCCTTTATGAATATGTGGGCACTGCAGCGTTCATGTGAAGTTCAGGTCGCCTGTGATGCGACGGGCAAACCGCTGATTCCAGTGTCGGATAAAGTATTGGCGCAGACTGAGCAGTTGATGGCGATGCAGAGTATGGGGCAGCCAGCTGGAGAGTTGGAGTTTAAAGCTATGACACGGATTATTGATAAGATTGATTCGTCTTATAAGGACTGAGGCTGATCGAGTCGGTTAGACACCGCTCACTGTCACCCTGAGCGAAGCAGAAGGATCTCCGGCCGTATGGCACCTGCCTCGATTAAGACCTTACAACATCATTAGTCTGCTGCCAGCTGTTGGAGATCCCTCCACTGCGGCCGGGATGACAGGAGTGGAGGTCGAGGCTAGAGGGGTGGCGCTCAGGATGATCAGACCGGAGGTCTGATCACTTTAGTAAATCACGAGAGATAATCAGCTTCATAATCTCATTGCTACCCGCATAAATCCGCTGCACGCGCGCATCAGCAAAGGCACGGCACACGGGGTATTCCCACATATAACCCCAGCCGCCAAACAGCTGCAGACATTCATCGGCAACCTTGCACTGCAGATCAGTAGTGATCAATTTAAGCTTTGAAGCCGTGACAGTATCGAGCTTATCTTCAATCAACAACTCAGTACAACGGTCCAAAAACACTTCCGCACAGCTCACTTCTGCCGCTAACTCAGCGAGTTTAAATTGAGTATTCTGGAACGATGCCACATTGGTGCCAAAGGCTTTACGCTCTTTCACATAGTCGACGGTCGATTGCATCACTGCCTGACACATACCATTGGCACTGACCGCTACAGAGAGACGCTCCTGAGGCAGATCCTGCATCAGATAGACAAAACCACGCCCCTCTTCACCCAACAGATTGTCTTTGGGAATTCTCACATCTTGGAAAAATAACTCGGAGGTGTCCTGGGCTTTTAAGCCAAGCTTCTCGAGATTTTTACCCTTAGTGAATCCAGGCGTGCCCGCTTCAACCAAAAATAGACTAATACCTTTAGAGCCCGCATTCACATCAGTCTTGGCAACCACAATCACCAAGCCGGACTTTTGACCGTTGGTAATAAAGGTCTTTGAACCATTTAGAACCCACTCATCACCATCGAGTACTGCGGTGGTTTTGGTGCCCTGTAGATCTGAACCCGCGCTGGGCTCAGTCATGGCAATAGCCGTAATCAGCTCGCCAGAAACACAGCGTGGCAAGAAGCGCTGCTTCTGCTCTTCGCTGCCATAGCGCACTATATAGGGCACCGCGATATCCGAGTGCAGCGTCCAGCCTAAACCGGTGCAACCGGCATGACCGATCTCTTCATTAACAATGCAGTTGTAGCGAAAATCGACGCCAACGCCGCCATATTCTTCAGGCACAGTGGGGCACAAGAAGCCCTGTTCGCCGGCCTTCAACCAGATTTCATCACTGACCATGCCATCTTTTTCCCACTGGGCGTGGTGTGGCACCGCCTCAGTCTGGAGAAATTTACGCACTGTGTCGCGGAACATATCGTGGTCGGAATCATACAGGTTGCGTGGAATCATAATTACAGTCTCTCTCTTTATCGGTTTGACTAATATCTTTAGCCTTTAAAATTACCCAGACATCTCAGCGCATCAGTATGATTTATTGCGCGTCGCGACGGGGTAACCCTAGTGACAAAAGATAGCATTTTGGTGACCGCAGCGTTCTCAATAGCGCTATCAGCTTGGCTAGAGGACTCCACCTAGATAAACCTGAACGCTAGATTAACTGGCCAGATCCAATAAAGACTAGCATGCCAGCGCCAATCGTCCAGTAAATATTAGCGGTTTTATAAGCTGCCGTAATAGCCGCCGCCGCACCCCAGAGATAGGGGTTAGACATACTCAGGTAGAGATGATCGCCGCGTACAAACAGAATCGGTGCAAGAATAGCCGCCAGCACCGAAGGCCCACTGTAACTGAGCAACAGGCGCAGGTTGGGCCCGAGTCGAACCGGCAGTCTGCCCTCAAGAAACAGATAGCGCGTACCAAAGGTGATACAGGCGAGCAGCAGGATGGTTAGCAATATCACACACCAGCTCCCACATTGCCGCTGAGTTTATTCACTGCATAGCCAACTATCATGGCCATCAGTGCCGCACAGATTAACCCCAATTCAAAGTGCCACAGCGTAAACAACACTGAGGCCGTGGCTGCGGTTAACACGGCTGCCAGAGTCGCTAGAGATTTAATCCCGGGAACCACCAGCGCAATAAAGGTTGCAGCAATAGCAAAGTCGAGACCCAAATCCGTGAGGTCGGGCAGCGAGGCGCCGGCGACAATGCCGATAAAGGTCCATAGATTCCAGGCCAGATAAAAACTGCCACCGGCAGCCAACCCGTAGTAAAGGCGTAATTTTCCAATGTAGGCGCGACGATGACCCGACAGGGCAAACAGCTCATCGGTGAGCAAAAACCCAAGACTTAGACGCCACCGCAATGGCTGTGGACTGAGACGTTCGCGCAGGGACAAACCATAGAGAAAGTGCCGCGAACTGATAATGAAAGCAGTAAACAATACCGTCAGCAGTGAACTGTTATCGGCGATTAATTCCACGGTCACGATCTGCACCGCACCGCCAAAAATAATCCCTGAAAAAAGCTGCGCTTCGAACCAGCTAAAACCCCGCTGCACTGCCAGTGAGCCAAATAATATCCCCCAGGGCAACACCGCCAGACTCAGGGGCAGCATATCGATTACGCCACGCAGGGTGGCGATTTTCAGGGCTCTATTATTGGCACGCATAATTTCTTTACTAGGCTTCTTAAGGTAAGCGCAGCTCCACAAGCCTTTCACTCTAGCCCAAAATAAAGACGTCTGTTACAAAAACTTGCGCAGTAGCCACTCCGGCATCAGACCCACTACAAAAACCACATAGCGCCAGCGCTTGGTTATATAGATATGGTTTTTCTTTTTCAATAAACCCGTGACCATCTGGGCAACGCCCTTTTCCACTGGCGCCATCCACATGGGATTGCCCTGTACCATCGGCGTTTTCACAAAACCCGGTTCAATAGTGGTAATAGTGATCGGCAGACCGCTGCGTATTGCGCGCTGGCGCATGCCGGAGAGATAGTTTGAGGCAAAGGCTTTGGTGGCGTGATAGGTAAGTGTCTTTGCTCCAAATACATGGGCTGCAATGGAAGAGATACCAGCCAGATGACCTGCACCGCGCTGGGTAAAGTGCTCCATGGCAACAATCGCCAGGGCCGCAAAACCGCGTACATTGACGTCGATCATTTCCCGCTCAGCCGCCCATTCAAGTTTGTGCTCAAAAAGGCCAACACCGGAACTCAGGACAATTAGCTCGACATCACCCATGCGGGCAATCAGCTCTCCCAGGTCAGTCTGGGACTGTTCAGCGTTGGTGACATCTGTCGCCTGAACAAAATGGGTGCCTGGCAGCTTCTCCACCAACTCATTCAACAGACCTTCACGGCGTCCCATAACTCCCAACTGATACCCTTTGTCCGCCAGCTGAATGGCCAACTCCCAACCCAGTCCGGAACTAGCGCCAACGATAATTGCCTGCTTCATATATCTCCCCTACCGCATTTTTAAAGCGGTTATTATTGTTATAGGATTGGCCCGCTGAATGCGGAATTGTTATAGGTTTAAAACTTGAATGGACGCAGTGTAACCAAATAGGCACAAGCTGGCGCTCAAAAAATCGGCTTTTTTACTCGTACAGAATCATTACATCGAGTAATCAGGTATTCCACACGACCATCGGACATCAGACGACTTTTGTTGATTTCAAAATAGTCCAGGTAACTGTTGAGATCACGCTGAGAATGGGGATAGACCGGCCGCTGTTCGTCGCTGCGTGGGCACTGAGTCAATTTGTTCTCTGCCATAAGGCCGTAGCAGGAGTTTGGCAGCTGACAGCGCGAGTTGAGCGCCCCCAGACCAAAGCCGCGGGTATGCTCGGCGACATAGGGTTGCAATGCTTCCATAAACGCCCTGATTAAGGTGCCGTCGAGATAGTTGAAGAAATCCCAGAACAGGCAAACATCAATGATGCAGTCATCCGGGATATCCAGCGCCTTTTGAAACTGAGCCACCAAATGCTCGTGACTGACGTCTTCGCTGATCTCAGCGACAAAGGCTTCAGAATAGAGATCGACAAACAATAATTTGCTTTTAAATTGGCTGAAATAATCCACGGTGGCAGCCATAGCCATTCCCACGTCGAGAACCACAAGGCGCTTGTCGGGCTGCAGTGAATCAAAGGTAGCGGCAACAAGATTGCTGGCCAGCGTTGTGCACAGGGCGTAGTCCTGAGAAGTGGCAAACTTAGGAGTAACTATTTTGACCTGCGCCCTAAACACTAATGGCTACTCGCTACTTAAGAGACGTTGGATTTATCAGAACTTGCAGCGGCCCCTGGAAACAGATCTGATTTACCGTTTGGCACAGCCTTAACAGCGGGCTGCTCATCCGGGTTCATTTCAATACTGCCTTTAAATTTGGCTCCATCTTCCAAGGTCACTCGCGGCGCATCTATATTGCCCAGCACATTGCCGGTTTTAGAAATGATAACTTTTTCACCACCGGAAATATCGCCTTCAACCTTGCCTTCAATACGCACAACTTTAGCGTTGATATTAGCATTGAGTTGCCCTGCCTGACCCACTGTAACTTCATGGCCGAGGGCGGTAATGGTGCCAGAAACTTTGCCTTCAATAAGCAAATCTTCAGCGCTGGTAACATTTCCGTCAATAACAACTGTTGAACCAATCATAGTTTTACCTCCAATAGATACCGAAGCTCTTTTGAGGGTTTCACTTGAGCCACGAGATGATTTATTAAGTGCAGAACGACTTGTGTCAGCGTCTTTTTTAAAATTAAACATCGAAATTTCCAATCAATAATTTTATACGGCCGGCTACCTTAGCAATATAAGACCCATTCAGCTAGTATAAATACCTATTTTTTATATGATAGACTCTGCAAAATTGAGTTCAGGCTTAACTATTGAACTGCTCGACCTGCTGCTGAATATCGAACCACTGCTCTTCATTTTCAGAAATCGACTTTTTAATCTCAGTCTGCAGACCAAGCTGTTCTTTTAAAATCAGCTTGTTGGTTTCCAGATACAAATCGGCATCAGTAAGACGAAGCTCTATCTCTTTTAGCTGCGTCTGAAAGGTTTCAATTTTCTTTTCCAGCTGCGAAGATTTTTTAGTTAGGGGTGCTAAATGTTTACGGGCATCAGCAGACTGCTGTCGCTGGAGTTTTTTTTCGGCCGCACTGAGAACCTCGATAACCGGAACAGGCTCAGGAATTTCTTCGACCACTGCCACGTCTTGAGCGACACTTTTCTGAACGGATCCTGTAGGCACACGATTAAAGTTTTTCAACCACAGTTGATAATCTTTTAAATCACCTTCAAATTCCTTAACAGCGCCATCTGCAACCAAATAAAACTCATCGACAGTGTTACGTAAAAGATGTCGATCGTGAGAAATAACCACCAACGCACCTTCGTAACTTTGCAGCGCCATAGTCAATGCATGACGCATTTCCAAATCCAAGTGGTTAGTTGGCTCATCGAGTAATAACAGATTGGGTTTTTGCCAGACAATAAGAGCCAGGGCAACACGGGCTTTCTCGCCACCGGAGAATGCCTTGATCGGCTCAAGTGCTTTATCGCCGTGAAAATCAAACCCGCCAAGAAAATTGCGTAACTCTTGATCAGTAGATTTTGGGCTGATGCGCTGCAGATGTAAAAAGGCACTGGCCTGCAAGTCTAAAACTTCTAATTGATGCTGTGCGAAATAACCAATCTTAACATTATCACCATAGACCCTTTCACCACTAAGCAAATCTAGATCACCGGTCAAGCTGGAAATCAACGTTGACTTACCTGCACCATTGGGACCTAGTAGACCGATCCGAGTGCCGGGATGCAGATCAAAATTAACATTGGATAAGATAGTTTGACCGTCATAACCCAAATTGGCCTGGCTAATATTGGCCAGTGCACTGTGGGCTTTTTTACCCTGGGCAAAACTAAAGTTAAACGGTGAATCGATATGCGCCGGGGCAATATCTTCCATTCGCGCCAACTCTTTCACGCGACTCTGAGCCTGTTTGGCTTTTGAGGCTTTGGCTTTAAAGCGAGTAATAAATTCTTCAACTTCTTTGCGGCGTTTCTGTTGTTTTTCAAAACTCGCTTGTTGCAGTGCCAGGCGCTCGCCACGGACACGTTCAAAGGTTGAATAATTGCCTTTGTAAGCATTGGTTTTGCAATGCTCCACATGAACAATTCGATCTACAACATTGTCAATAAAATCGCGATCGTGAGAAATAATTAACAATGTGCCGGCGTAATTCTTTAACCACTGCTCTAACCAGAGCGTCGCATCCAAATCCAAGTGATTAGTGGGCTCATCGAGCAACATCAAATCCGATGGACTCATCAAGGCCTGGGCCAGATTTAAACGAATGCGCCAGCCTCCAGAAAAGCTATTAACCGGGCGGTCGAGTTCCGACTGGGCAAATCCCAAACCGTGCAATAGTTGCTCGGCACGATAATGGGCATCAAATCCATTGGCGTTATCTAACTTTTCATATTCCTGAGCCAAGCGATCATGGTTTTCATCGGCCAAGGCTTTTTCAATGGCTCTTTCAATTTTTCGAATTTGTGGATCGCCATCGAGAACAAAATCCACGACACTGCTCTCGGAGTTTGCCAACTCCTGGGCCATATGGGCAACGCGCCAGTCTTGAGGAATAAATAATTCACCGGCATCGGCGCTAATTTTTCCCATCAATAATTTAAATAGGCTCGACTTACCGCTGCCATTGGCGCCGATAATGCCGATATGTTGGCCTGGGTGGACGACGAGTTCAGCGTCTTGCAGCAGTACTTTGGTGCCGCGACGCAGCTCGATGTCAGTTAATGTAATCATATAAAAGTTATTACCAGTAAATTATTCAAGACCGAGGAAGCCACCGGATTGGTGACTCCAGAGATTGGCGTAAAGGCCGTTGGCGGCAAGCAATTGTTGATGGGTACCCTGTTCAACAATGACTCCCTGATCGAACACGATAAGCCTGTCCATGGCCGCGATAGTGGAGAGTCGGTGGGCAATCGCAATCACCGTTTTGCCTTCCATCAGTTGGTTGAGGCTCTGCTGAATAGTCGCTTCAACTTCAGAGTCCAGCGCCGAGGTGGCTTCATCGAGCACCAGAATCGGCGCATCTTTTAATAGCACCCGAGCAATGGCGACACGCTGACGCTGACCGCCAGAGAGGGTTACGCCACGCTCCCCGACATGGGCATCATAGCCGCGACGCCCGGTGTTATCGCGCAAGCTGAGAATAAACTCATGGGCTTGGGCGCGCTTGGCGGCTTCAACCATTTGCTCTTCGCTGGCATCTGGGCGACCAAACATAATATTTTCTCGCACTGAACGGTGCAGCAGCGAGGTGTCCTGAGTGACCATGGCAATATTGGCGCGCAAGCTGTCCTGGGAGACATTGCGCAGCTCCTGCTGATCAATGCTCAGGGTGCCACTCTGGATATCAAAGAAACGTAAGAGCAGATTTACCAGGCTCGATTTGCCGGCGCCGCTGCGACCGACAATACCGACTTTCTCACCCCCGGCAATGGTCAGGTTGAGGTTATCAAACACTCTTTCATCATTGTTGTAGGCGAACTGAACAGCCTTAAATTGAATCTCGCCGTTCTCTATCTTTAGCTCTGAGACCGAGTCGGCATCGGTAATTGTCTGGGGAATCGAAATGGTATTGATGCCATCCTGAACCGTACCAATATTTTCAAACAGGCTGCTGATTTCCCACATAATCCAATGGGACATACCGGTCAGGCGAATCGCCAGACTCATAACAATGGCTATGGCACCTGGGGTGACCGCGCCATTCATCCAAAGGTAAATACCCAGGGCCGCAGTGCTGAATACCAACAACATATTCAGGGTCCACAGGGTGATATTGAGCTTGGTGACCAGGCGCATCTGTGGATGCACCGTATTGAGAAATTCGCTCATGCCTTCTTTGACATAAGCCGACTCACGGGAGCTGTGGGAAAACAGCTTCAGCGTAACTATATTGGTGTAGCTATCGACAATCCGTCCAGTCATCAGCGAACGCGCATCAGCCTGCAACATGGCGATATTTTTCATTCGCGGCACAAAATGGCGCTGCACAGCCACATAAAACAGCAGCCAAACCAATAATGGCAGAACCAGACGCGGGTCAGCAGTGGCCACCAACAGTAGAGTGGTGACCAGATAGATCACCACAAACAGGATCACATCGAGGAGTTTCATTACCGTGTCACGCACGGCCAAAGATGTCTGCATCACCTTGGTGGCGATACGCCCGCTAAATTCGTTCTGAAAAAAGCCATAGCTCTGATTTAACAGATAGCGGTGTGCCTGCCAGCGCACCAACATCGGCAGATTGCCCATCAACGTCTGGTGCACCACCAGTGAACGCGCGGTGTTGGCTAGCGGTATCACCACCAGCATAAATACAGTCATGGCCAACAGTGTCGGCCAGTTATCGTCCAAGAAGGTTTCTGGCTCGCTGGTAGCCAACCAATCGACCACCTGGCCGAGAATACCAAACAACATGGCCTCAGAGATTGCGGTAATAGTGGTCAGCGCGGCCATTAGCAGCAGCCAGCGCTCCATACCACGCACGTGATGGCGACAGAATTGATATATCCCTCGGGGCGGTTGCTGGGGAGTGGCTCCCGGAAACGGGTCGACCAGACGTTCAAAAAAACCGAACATTTAAGATCCTATACTAAAGCGGTGGAGTTCATACTCGTCAGAAGAACTTGCGGCGGGCATAATAACAATTTCCAGAGCCCGTCAGGAGAAACAAATGACATTTCAACGTTCTATTTACGCCCAGATCCTCTGCTTTGCGGTTTTTTTCACTACAACCCCTGTTACAGCCGTCGATCTCGACGCGGAACAAATGATTAATTCCCTCGCCAGCCTGAATTTTGATCAACTCGGCAGCCCACAGATTAAGACAGATTCGATCAAACCGGTGCTGGCTGGCAGCGAACGCCCCCATCGCCTGTTAGTGATCGCCGTCGAATTTCCTGAACTGGGTTATGACCGCTTTAGGGGCGACAAAAAGCAGAACAAAAAGAATCGCAACTATCTGCATGAATTATTATTTGGCGGCAGCGTTAAGCGCCCGAAATCCGGCACGCTGTCTCACTATTACCGTCACCAATCAAAAGGCCTCTACAACGTCACTGGTAAGGTAATGCCCATAGCAAGAGTGGACAAACCCCTGGCCCACTATGGCCGACCACTACAAAATTCTGATGGCAGCTGGCGCAATGATGACCACACCGATGATCTGGTGATTGAGGCATTGCAGGCGGCCTATAGAGACAACCCCAAGTTTCCCTGGAAAGACTATGACATCTGGGACCCTGAAGACTTTGATGGCGACGGCAATCGCGCCGAGGCCGATGGTTATCTCGATCACCTAGTGATTGTCTACGCCGGCAAAGCCCAGTCTTCCTGTCAGGGCCTCTACAAACTCAATGAGAAATTTACCGTCAATGCTGAGAGCGACCTGTTCGATAGCCTGCCAGCGGTAGAGCAAGACTGTGCCGACCGTATTTGGCCCCACCGTGGCTCACTCAACCGCGGCCTCGGCACAGGTCCAGTACTAGAAGGCATGACCAATGGTCGCGGCGGACATCAGATCGAAGAGGGTCTGTGGCTCTATGACTACAATATGCAATCCGAGTACACCGAAGTGTCGACTTTTATTCATGAGTTTGGCCACTCTTTGGGCCTACCGGATATCTATGCGCGCTCGACAAATAATTCCTCGGCTTCCTGGGAAGCTATGTCGTCAACCACCTCGCCAAAGCCACAGGAACTCAGCGCCTGGTCTCGAATGGTGCTCGGTTGGCTCAATCCCTGCGTTGTTCGGCCCCCCGCTTTTGGTGGCGACAAGCGCAGCTCGATGTATTTAAAAACCATGAATGACTGGTCGAATAAGGCGGGCACGGCAAACAGCCGCGGCGTCTGCGATGCAACGATGATTATTCTGCCGCCGAAAATACGTGAACTGAATCTTGGGCCTTTAGGTGAGGAACAGGGTAAACATGCCGTCTACACCGGCCAGGGCAATGATCTGCATCACTTTCTTAGGCGCAGCTTTGATCTGCGTAAAGTCGATGCCGAGCAACCGCTGATCCTAAGTTTGGATACCTGGTTCAAAATCGAGTCGGACTGGGATTACCTTTATATAGAAGCGGCTAAGGATGGCGGTGACTATCAGCGCCTGCTGCCCACCGACAAAACCAATGCCGACGACAGCAACAGCAGCATGCCATCAAAAAAGGGCCATGAGGGTGCCGGTTCCCTGCCCGGCTTTAGTGGGCGCTCCGGCGATATGGACGGCGATGGCAAGGTCGAGATCGCTGCTGGCTGTGATCCCTCGGCAAGCAAGGTGCTGGCCGAAGACCGAGTTGGGGAAACCCTAGAGGATGCCTGCGAAACCGCCCAGTGGATCACTGCTGAATTTGATTTAGAAGCCTATCGCGGCGAGCAGATATCGCTTCGCTTGCACTATTTCGCCGATGGCGCCGCCGTTGAAGATGGCGCGCTGATCGATAATATCGGTCTCGAGGCAGTGGGTTATTACGAAGATTTTGAGTCTGGCGTGATCAAGGGCTGGAGCAGTGATGGCTTCACTCTGAGCGGCGGAGAGCACCGTATTGCCGTACCCCATTATTATCTGCTCGAGTATCGCGACCCCTACGCCCGTTTTGACCGAGTGGATAATTATGATGCCAGCCTCGCCAAACCGGGTTTTTCCTTCTTTAAGGATACCGACGGCGAGATGAAGGCCTTTAACGCCAACTACCGTCCCGGTGTTTTGCTCTGGTATTACAACGGCGAGTATCTCTGGAGCCAAAATGAGCCAGCACAGTTTGGACCCGGCAATGGCTTTTTACTGCTGGTCGACGCCAACCCTCAGGAATTTGATCTGCCTGCCGTGCCTGAACAATACTTTGTCAACGATGAGGGCTGGACGTCCTACCAGTTCGACGAGACGGCGCAACCCTGGCTGCAACAGGGCTTTGTCGATGTCATGTGTCATCAGCGCCGCGCCGCGTTTTATTCCAGTGATGTCGGTGGCGCAGATCGTCAGCGCTGCCAGCAGTCACTGGTCAATGGTCTACCACCGGTGGAGTCTCTGAGTTGGGATGGGCGTCAGCTGATGTATGGCTACACCTTAATCAATGAGCTGCTGCCCGGCGCCGACCGGTTGAAATACAAAGGGGTGTCCAGTTTGTTTGACCTGCGTATTCGCAAGGGCAAGACGGAGTACCGGCTCTATGATCGCGCCCTGCGCAATCGCCATTCCGGTGATGCACCCTTTGCTCTCGACAGCTTTGCCAAGGGCAGCTCGGTGTACGCTATAGAGGGCGATCGCTTGGTTGAGCAGAGTAGCAAAGCCTACCCACCGGTGAGCGAGTTCTCCGATGCGAGACCGAACCGCTATCAGAATCCAAAACTGCCCTTTGGCGGCGCCAATATTCCAGAGCTGGGCTTGCGCTTTAAGCTGGGTCAGCCATCATCAGAAGCCCCCGATGAAGCGCGGGTAAAAGTCGTTATTGATTGGGATCAGTAACTAGAGAGTTAGAGACCTATAGTTAGAGAGCTATCGTTAGAGAGCTATAGCTAGAGAATAAAAGCTAAAGACTAATCGGAGAGTCCCCGTCCTGCCAGGGCGGGGATTTTCTCATGGCGGTCAGAAACAGTTCGGAATTAACCAGCTGCTCCAGCCAGGAGCGCAGTTTTGGATAGGGCGACTGATCAAACCAGCCTTTATCCACAGAGGCAAACTGGCGGACAAAGGGAAATAGCGCAATATCAGCGAGGGTTATTCGCTCTGCCAGCAGATAGGACTGTCGAGTTAGCAGCACTTCCAGCTCAGCGAGAAACAGCTCACCGCGAGCGCGATACTGCTCTTGGGATTCTGCGGGAAAGCGCTGCCAATATTTATAGTGATCGAGATCGTTTTTAAACTGACCGTCGTTACGGGCAATTAAATCGTCGATTGCAGGGGCTAGATCGGCGCTCCACCAATGCTCTGGATCGCCCCTATCCAGCGCCCAGCGCATAATCTCATAGCTCTCGTCGAGCACTTGGGCATCCGGCAGTTCCAACACCGGCACTGTGCCCTTAGCTGAAATAGCCAACATTTTCTCGGGCTTGGCTTTCAACAGGACTTCACGCAGCTCTAGGTTTATACTCGTGTACAGCAGAGCCATCCGCGCCCGCATTGCATAGGGGCAGCGACGAAAAGAATATAAAATAGGTAACTTTGTGGGCACAGCCGCTCCGCGAATTAATACTAAAAATAACCTTAGTCAACTATAAGAATAATAACCTATGTCTAATACCGAAGTATCCAGCAAACCCTATGATCTGATCGTTTTCGGCGCCACCAGTTTTGTCGGACAAATCCTAACCCACTATTTAGTCGAGACCCTGGGTGTCAACAGCGATATCTCCTGGGCCATCGCCTCGCGCTCCGAATCCAAGTTAGCGACCTTAAAAGACTCTCTGGGTGCTACCGCCAGCGAGCTGCCGGTACTAATTGCCGACTCTCACGACGAAGCTTCACTGCAGGCACTATGCAGTCAAACCCGCGTGGTCATTTCCACTGTTGGGCCCTACGCACTGTATGGCGAACTGCTGATCAAAACCTGCGCCGAAACCGGCACCGACTACACGGATCTGACCGGTGAAGCCCACTGGATAGGGCAGATGAAAGACAAATACAACCAGGCCGCAAAAGCCAGCGGCGCACGCATTGTTAACTGCTGTGGTTTTGATTCAATTCCCTCAGATATGGGTGTTTTTGCCATGCAGCAGCGGGCTCAGGCAAAGTTTGGTCATCCATTGCCCCACGCCAAATTGAGAGTCAAGGCGATGAAAGGCGGTGCATCAGGCGGTACGATCGCAAGTATGATCGAAGCCCTTAAAGCGGCCAAAGCTGACCCGAAAATGCGCAAAAAAATGGGCAATCCCTACCTCCTATGCGGCAGCGATCATCAGTACAGCATCCGCGCCAAGAGTGTCTCGGGCCCGCAATTTGACCCAGACTTTAACTGCTGGATTGCGCCCTTTGTCATGGAGGCGATTAATTCTCGCGTGGTGCTGCACTCAAATGCCCTTCTCGATATGGCCTATGGCCGCGACTTTTCCTACAGCGAAGGCATGCTTACCGGTAAAGGTTTGAAAGGGCGCATCGGCGCCATAATGTCGACAGCGGCCTTTGGCCTATTGGGCGTTGGCCTCTACTTTAGCCCCACCAGAGCGCTGCTGGAAAAATTTGTTTTGCCCGCTCCGGGTGAAGGCCCCACCCCAGAGGCACAGCTGAACGGCTATTTTGATGTGCGTGTTCATGGCCGCGATGATCAGGGTAATCAGCTCACTGTAAAAGTGACCGGTGACCGCGATCCAGGTTATGGCTCAACGGCGAAAATGCTTGGGCAGGCAGGACTCTGCTTGGCACAGGATATTGCTAAAGAGGATCGTGCTGGTGGTTTTCTTACGCCATCGGTTGCCATGGGTGATGCGCTGTTGAAGCGACTGGAAGCGCATTCAGGGTTGGCTTTTGAGACCTGTGATTAAAGCCTAGTTAGCCCGAGTGGGCACAGCTTGTCATTCTGAGCGAAGTCGAAGGATCTCCTGACGGATTGCATCCAAGCCAGCCATCCTCGGCAAGGCAAAGAATGCCTGCCGACTGGATGATAAATTAGGTGCGTTCTGTCGGGACGATATTTATGTGCTTGCTGAGATAACAGCTATGTTGGTCACAGGAATGACAGTCAACAGAATGAGATTAACGCCCGAACCGCAATAATTCAGATAGACCCTGCGCATACCCTTGCGATCAATCAAGGCCCGCTTATGGGTGCCATTATTTTCAGAAAAAGAGAGCACTTGTCTGAGCGCCAGCGAGTTGTGCGAACGCTGAAAATGATGGTACTCATGGGACCGATCGCAAGGGTATGTGCAGGGTCTATCCGCATCCAACCTACCCGCCAAAATAAACAGGAGTTCCCTCGTCGCCGCGCTCTGTCGGGATGATAAATTAGGTGCGTTGGCCAGGTTTTTCAAGCATAGGATGACAGTCAAAAGAAAGCGATCTGTGAGAATTAAAGTGGATTGAAAATCCGGCATGCTGCGACGACATGCCAGTGGTTGCTGTAACTAACCAACTGGCTCAAAGCGGTGAGCATCGCGATTTTTAACCACCTGGTCGGCGGCAAAAACCTGACCATTCATCGCAATATAAACGCCCGCTTCAACCCTCTGAATTGCACCCACTGCACAGCCAATATTAAACACCGCATCGGTATTGGTAAAAGCAGCAGGCTGCATTGCGCCGGTGAGAATAACCTTCTTATGGGCAATATCATCGAGCCAACCGGCAGTCTCAACCATACCGTCAGTGCCATGCATAATCAAAATATGCTCAGCATCTGCATCACGAACCCGCTGTTGAATAGTCTGGCGGTGTAAATCAGTCATGTCCAAGCTATCGAGGCGCATCAACTCATCGACACAAAACTCAAACCCAACATTCATGCTTTCTAAAATTCCACCCACCACCGGATCGCCAATCTGGAATTCGCTCAGGGCATCAAAATACACTTTATCCACAGTGCCGCCGGTGGTGAATACCTGTAACTTTTTCATTAGCCTATATCCCGAAAAGCATCCCGCGTTAGATTCTCTAAAGACCCATCAGCCTGAACAATAATATTGTCTTCAATACGAATGCCGCCAAAGGGCAGAAAGTCCTCTACCCGCGACCAGTTAACTTTGTTTGCATGCTCGCCCTGACGCAACTTCTCCAAAAGCGCAGGAATAAAATAGACTCCCGGCTCAACCGTATGAATCTGATTGGCAACCATTGGCGATGCGCTGCGCAACTTAGGGTATTTTTCTGGCGCGGGCAATAGATCACCCTGAGCATTGGCCAGATTGCCGCCTTTATCATGAACATTGCAACCGAGATGATGCCCGAGACCATGGGGATAAAAAGTACCGGTAATACCCTCGGCAAAGGCCTCTTCCGCAGAGACTTTAAGCACATCAAAGTGGCGCAGTATTTCGGCGATCTTTAAATGTGACAACACATGCAGATCAACCGGGCTCTTGCCTATACCGCCACTGGCAACCAGTTCTAGTTGCGCCGTATCCATCGCGGCAATCAGCGCGGCAAAATCAGAGCCCGAATCATAGGCATAGGTGCGGGTAATATCAGAGGCATAACCGTTCATGGCGACACCTGCATCAATTAAAAAACTCCGTGGACTAGATCTTTGCTTATCCAGATTATGGTGATGCAGAACAGCGGCGTGCTCATTGACCCCAGCAATAATGCCATAGGGCATTTCATTTTCACTGCAGTCGCAGCCGCGCAAATAGGCCGCGGCGATCTCCAACTCGGATGCACCGGCCATAAATGCCTCATAGGCAGCGCGATGGGCTGGCACCGCAAGACGGTTGGCCTGCCGCACGCAGTCCTGTTCGTAGGCGGTTTTGCCACGGCGCTGATAGTCGATCTGAGCGGTAACCGATTTAGGGTTCCAACACTCTGATGCAACATCGAGACTGTTATTTTCATCTATACAAGCGGTGCCGCCCTCTTTTGGTGAAAGATATTTTTTAAGCTCATCAAGACTGGCGTATTCAACAATTTCAAACCCCTGTTCAAAACCTGGGGGCAGGCCCTGGGGCGCGGTATGCCAAATGTCTTCGACGCAGAGTAGAAACAGACGCGGTCGATCTAAGCTAGATGAAACCTGTAAATATGTGCCAATACGTTTGCCCAGCGGCACCCATTCACGAAAATAGGGGTTGGCGACAAAGGGATAGGCCATATCATCCGCAAACTGTATTTTGCTGTCGCCGGCGGCAATTACAATTTCATCGAACTGGGTAGCCCTGAGGATATCCTGAAACCTTCGCACTTTTTCTGCCAGGTGCTGCCCATAGAGCTCTACTTGATCTGTTTTGTCAGTCATCTTAGCCAAACGTCCTTTCTCATCTATTAAACAATTTTTAGGGCCAGCCTAGAATAACATTGCCACTGGCCTTGCCGCCGGGTTTTTCAACGGTCATTACAACTTCTAATAGCTAAGCCGTAACCCGCAGTAGTTTCCATTTTGCCGTTCTAAATCTCAACCAGTGAACCAGGCACATTGTGAAACCGCTAAGCAAAAAGAATAGCCATGACCAGAGTAAATTGCCATGCCAAAAATAGGCCAATAATGCGGTGGGTAAAACCAGCACTAACCAACTGCAGAGAATACCGGCCCAGGCGACAAAATGCGTATCGCCAGCACCTTTTAGTGCGCCAGCCATCATCATTGAAGCCGCCTCAAAGACACAGAACATCGCCACAACAGTAAGCAGATCTTTCACCAAGGGAATAGTACTGGCATACACCTCTGGCGTCATGCCTTGAACAAAGGGTGCAATAAACCAGTTCGGCTGAGTCACTAACATTAGCCCAGCCACAACAAAGAAAAGCAGTGACAAATGAATTGCCGAATAGGTGACCCGCTCTGCCGAACCTGTATCCCCTGCCCCCAACCGTTGCCCGACTAAAACCGACACCGCAATGCTCATTCCCATTACCGGCATGACCATGAGCATAAAGACATTCATGGCAATACTGTGGGCGGTCAGTGCAGCAATACCAATTTTGCCAATCAATAAGACAAATAATGTCCAAGCCAGCATCTGCATTTGAGCCTGTAAACCCACGGGTAATCCAAAGCGCAGTAGGCGTCTAAACAGAGGCCCGTCAAAGCGCCAGTCAGAGAGGCTGTTATAGACTTTTCTGTGGCTAGGGATAAAAAACACCCACAACTGTGTAAAGGTGCCTGCAGACAGAGCAATAACCGTAGCCCATGCGGCGCCCGCCACACCCATACGCGGCAAGCCCCAGTGACCAAAAATTAGGCCGTAGTCGAGGGCTATATTGAGTAGCGTTATTAATAGATTGCTCCACATCACCACTGAGGTACGGCCAATGCCTGAGAAGAATCCTGATAGCGAGGCTGAAATAATAGCGATGGGAATAGTCAGGATAATAATTCGTGCATAGTTCGCCTCCATCACCTGCAATATCGGATCATGGCCAATCAGCTCAAATAGCGGAACTATATAAATATAAATCGGCACAACCACTAGCAGAGATAGACCTATGGTGTAAAACCCCTGCCACACCAGAGCGCCGATTCGAGCATGTTCACGAGCGCCATAATACTGGGCGACAAAGACCCCAATATAGCTCGCTAAACCAAGAAATACTGCAGTGAACGACATACTCACCATTGCTGCCGGCACCGTGGCTGCCAAGGCATTGGAATCAAACCAAGAGAGAAACACCCGATCGATAAAGCTTTGTAGGCTCCCTGCACTTGTGGTGACTATTAGCGGAATAGCCAAGACAAGAATTTCTTTGTAACCGCTGGGGCTGTGCCAGCGGCTTTTTAATGCATGAAACATATTTCCTCTTAAGGGACGTCGCGGAAAAACAGCGGACGAAGTGAGCGTATTTTGGCAACAAAAAATTGGCGAATAATTGAGATACTTTAGTTGAGCGATTTCAACCAGGCACTTAAATTGAGATAAAAAAAAAGATCGACCAGATGATATTCTAAAAAATCATCAAATCCGGAACTTGCCACCGACCCAAATATGACTCTTAAAAACGAAAAAACCCCACCTCAAAAACAAACAGTTTTTTGAGGTGGGGTTCTAGTTTTCATACCTTGACGCCGCTATTAACAACTAGACTCAGTAGCCGAGGCCTCAGTCCTGAGTCGCTGTACCAGATCCTGTGACGCGACGTATGCCCAGCTTAAGATCATGGGAAATTAGATATAAACAGGGAATTAAAATCAGCGTAATAGCCGTGGCGGTCAAAATACCAAAGCTTAGAGACAGGGCCATAGGAATCACGAACTGGGCCTGCATACTGGTTTCAAATAGCATCGGCAACAACCCCACAAAGGTTGTCAATGTGGTCAACAGGATCGCTCTAAAGCGACGCTTGCCAGCGGCCAGCAGTGCATCTTCTTCACTGTCTTCGAACTCCCTGGCACGGTTGGCAAACTCCACCAGAATCAGGCTGTCGTTCACCACTACCCCAGAGAGGGCAATCAAGCCGGCAATCGACAGAGAGCTAATCGCCATATCAAAGAGAATATGCCCGATTACTGCACCGACAAAACCAAAGGGAATCACCGACATAATAATCAGCGGCTGCACATAGGAGCGCAGCGGCACCGCCAGCAGACCGTAAATCAAAAACAGCGAGACCACACCGGCAATCATCAAGCGGCCAATTAAATCAGACTCCTCCTGACTGGCACCAGAGACACCAAACTCAACCGATGGATAGTCGAGCAGCAGTTGGGGAATAAAATTGGTGCGGATATCATCGATCACAGAACTGCTCTGCACCTTAGAGGCATCGGCATCCGCGGTAATAGTCACTGCACGCTTGCGTTCAATACGCGATATTTTTGCCAAGCCTAGACCCAGGCGAATATCCGCTACTTCACTGATCGCAATAGCCTGACCACTGGCGGTACGAATATGCATATCTTCTAGGGTCGCAATCGAGCTGCGCTCTGCAAGGGGATAGCGCACCATCACTTTTAATGTGTGAGGTCCACGCTGCAATCGCTGCACTTCCTCACCATAAAATGCCTGACGTACCTGACGTGCCACATCGGCCATGGAGATACCCAACTGGCTGGCGTAGGGTTTTAAGCTGATAAGGATTTCTCGGCCGCCGACACCCTGGGAGTTATAGATATCGAACACCCCATCGTACTCACCCAGTTTGTTCGCCAGGGCTACACCGGCCAGTGATAACTGCTCTGGGTCCGGCCCATAGAGAGACAGATTAATTTTCGCGCCACCCCCGGCACTGCTGCTGGAATAATAATCCTGCTTGCGCACATTGGGCAGATTGCCTACTTCTTTGCGCCACAGTTTTTCCACATCGACTGCACTTAAAGGGCGACTCTCTCCTGGCGTGAGTTCCACACGAAAACTTGCGGTGACATCCGACTGGGTCCAGAAGAAGGTGTGCGCCAAAAGACTATCAGCTTCAGGATTGGCTGCCATAAAGTCACTGTCGACTTTGTAAATTGCCTCTTCAATGGACAGCAGAGCCTCATTAAAACTCTCTGTTGAACTGCCATCCTGCATGGTGACAACCGCATGAATACCGTCCCCCGGCACGTCGGGGAAAAACTCAAACCGAGCAATGCCACCGCTGAGTGTCGAGATCGAAATCATCAACACACCAATAAAGGTCGCCAGAGTGATATAGCGATTTCTCATGCATTTTTTCAGAAATGGCTGATAGCGGTGTTCAATAAAATGGCTCAACCCTGCACTAATCGCCAGCTGCCAGCGTTCAATAGTCGCGCTGACAAAATTCTGTGATGTTTTGGGGCCGCCAAACTTTAGTCCCACCAGGTGCGCAGGCAAGATCAGCTTGGACTCAACCAGCGAGAACAGCAGACAGAGGATCACCACTACAGACAGCGCTTCATACATGGCGGCCAAAGTGCCGCCGACAAACAGTAGTGGCGCAAAGGCTGCCACCGTGGTCAGGACACCAATGGTCGAAGGAATGGCAACGCGCTTGGCACCGGCAATAACTGTCGCCATAGGCGCCACATAGACCAGGTTGGGATCACTGCTCGCAGCCAGTACTTTATCGGCCTCATCTTTGACCTCTGTGAAGACACTCTCGCCAATAACAATGGCGTCATCCACCACAATCCCGAGCACCAGAATAAAGGCAAACAGGCTCAATACATTAATATTCACCGGGAAGGGATTCACTGGCATCAACCAGATCGCGCCCAAAAAGCTCACCGGAATACCCACCACAACCCAAGCCGCAACACGCAGATTGAGAAACAGTCCCAACACCACCGCCACTAAAATAGCACCGGCAGCTAGGTTACTGAGCATCATATCGAGGCGTCCCAGCAGGTGGAATGAATCATCATTAAAGGTCGCGATGCTCAGCCCTTCTGGCAACTGCGGGCGCTTTAAATCCACATACTTTTGAACTGCCCTACTAATGGTAATCAGATCTTGATCATCGAGAGTAAACACGCCGATAGAAAAAGCGTCTTGGCGATCAAAGCGCAATATGCTGGGGGCCTCGGTAAAGGCATCCTTAATCGTGGCCACATCCGAGAGCAGCAACTGACTGCCATCGTCGCGGCTGCGCAAAACAATATTGGCAAACTCTGCGCCGCTGTAGGACTTGCCTTGGGTTCTCAGCAAGACATTGCCATTGCTCGCCTGAATCATACCGGCGGGCAGATCTACCGATGAGTTGCGCAGCACCTGAGCAACCTCAGCTAGGGTCAGGTTAAGCTCCCGCAGGCGGGTTTCTTTTACTTCAATGGAGATTTCATAGTCACCATCGCCCCAGAGTTCAGCGCGTTTGATCTCAGGCAATGCCTGAACCTCGTCAAACATCTGCTGGCCCATCTCTTTGCGGGTGCGCTGATCCATGTCCCCAGAGACAGCTATACCCAGAGCCCAGGCGTAGTTATCCACTCGTTTAACGGTGGGTTTTTCCAGATTCACCGGCAAATTCACAATACTGTCGATGCGGTTTTCCACGAGGGCCATCAGCTCATTGATATTTTCACCGGACTCAACATCCAGCACTATAGAGGCCATGTCACGGTCGGCGAATGAACGAATCTCTTCAATGCCCTTTAGTCCCTGCAGCGCCGCCTCCATGGGCAAGATAACCGCTTTTTCCACTTCGATCGGTGCAGCACCAGGATAGGGAGCAATTATCTGAATCGCGTCAGTCTCGGCTCGCGGAAACATCTCCTTGCTCATATCCGACGAACTGAGAATGCCCGCACAGAGCAAAAACAACATCAGTAAATTGGCGGCCACCGGATTGCGGGTAAACCAAGCCATAAGGCCGGTACTGTTGTCCATGGGGTCAATGGGGTTGATAGGCTTTTGCATTAGTTAGCACTTCCTACAGGTCGAACCAACATGCCTTCGATCGCGGCACCCATTGCACTGACAATAATTTCAGCGCCGTCCTCAAGACCGCCATTCACATAGTAGAACTGGTCGTCGCCATGGGAGCTTTCAACTGGGGTTAAGCGCAGGCGCTGCTCACTGTCCACCAGAGCCACTCGATTTCCTTCCATCAGCGCGTGGCGCGGTATGGCGTAAACATTATCAATCGTCTTGCCGGCAATTTCGGCACGCACAAAGGTACCCATTAGTAGTGGCGACCTATTGCCTGCGGAATCACTGACAACTACATAGGGATCAATGATCTGCGCAACCAAATACTGGGAGCGATTGAGCTGATCCACCACGCCTTCCGAGCGCACCACTTTCGCAGCCCACTGTACTGGCT
>Ga0307488_10000412_pt1 | contig 35077 bp, 21 predicted proteins | sample SB02metaG_FD_202248 | JGI IMG/M metagenome (GOLD analysis project Ga0307488, IMG submission 202248) | Sea-ice brine microbial communities from Beaufort Sea near Barrow, Alaska, United States - SB 0.2 | ecosystem: Environmental > Aquatic > Marine > Coastal | place: USA: Alaska | collected...
TCGAGGTGGAGCACCTCGACCGGGAGTTCTCTGTGGGTGACGCGATCACTCTTGACGAACTCACCGCAGCGGCGGGCTCCGACCTTGACGCCGTAGTCACCGCACTGGACCTGATGTCCCCTTGGGACAAGGCACACGCTGTCAAGTGGGTCCGTAAGCAGTCTGGTGCGTATGTCGCCGACGCAAAGAAAGCCTTGGATGCGTGCGCGTGGGATACCGACAAGGCTCTCGACTACTTACATCGTCAGGGAGAAGCATAATGAGCCGTAAACCCGAAGGCGTCGTCGGTTCAATGCGGGATTGGGCAAAGTCCCGACCGGACACAGAAGCCGTTGATCTCACGGGGATCGACCCGGAAGGGTTGGTGCAGGTCAGAGACAAGGGCCTCGGAGGCTATGCACCCTATGCACCAGCCCCTATCGCGCCCGCTCCCGAATCCAAGGTCACCGATGATGACTTCTTTCTCTGGCAGCCAGGAGATAGCGTACACGAACCAGACCCTCTCTTGGAGGCGGCTTGGAGCCACCTCCAAGAGAGCCAAGACTAAATCGAGGCGGAGGCAGGCGTGATTGCAGACCCTTTCCAGAACATCCATGAAGCGGTTCTTCAGGCTGCCCACTCCGGGGAGGAGCCCGCGAAGGTCATCGCTCTGCTGATCAAGATCAGCGTCGAGATCGCCGTGATGACGGACACCCTCACCGAAGACGAGATGCACGAGTTCGTGAAGGTGTTGTGGGAACTCGTCAACACAGAAAACCAGGTACGAGTAGCAACCGCCACCCAGCCGGTAGGGGAGTCCTGATCAGGACTCCCCTACCTGGGATCACTCCGCAGAAGCAGGAAGCAACTTGGACTGGATGTGCGAGACATCCAGAGGACTTGCCGCTGTGTAGTTGTGGCACCCGAAGCAGTTCGGGATTGCCGAGGTGTCACCCTGCTGGAAGGTCTCCAGGGTCATGTTGGTGAGTTCCAACGAGCCGCGCTGAGGGCTGTCCGCATCGCCCGCGCCCTGTGATTGCAGGCTGGGAACCGGAGGCGGCCCGGAGTCGGCTCCGTCCTTCGTCCAGAGTGCGCCGACCATCTCGTAGTTGGACCACACCGACAAAGGGTTGTCCCCTGGCAACGTGGTGATCAGCCCCTCGGTGCCAACAAGGGCTTCGTTGAGTTCAGTGATCGCTGCGAGGTTCGCCCCGTTGTCGTTGCCGTTGATGGCTTCCCCGTCTTGGTTGCCGTGGGCATACTGCCGACAGACGTTGATGGGGGCACCTGTGATGGGTGCAGCACCCGTGGGATGAACCGCAGGGACATTGAACCCGTAGTCGTTGCAGGAAGGATCAGGAGCCCCCGTGGTTGCCCCTGATGCGTTGGCTGCCAGACACGCGGAGGCATTGTCGGAAGCCAGCGACCAGCCTGAAGCGGCACTGGTGCCATTGCACAGAGGCGCGTTGGTCTTGTGCTCCCAGGTGGCCCAGATCATCTCGGGATGGTTCGGGGTCCAGATCGCCAGATGCAGTCCGACCAGGCCGAGGGTGATTTCTTCCTCCTGATCTGGCAGCGAGGCACTGATGGTGTAGTAGGTGGGATCAGGCCCGTCCTTGAGCACCACCCATGAGACCTTCGCTTCCATCGACCCAGGAGCGAAGCCCGCAGCGGTCGAGGAGCAGTACGCCTGTGTGTAGAAGGCGTTGTAGTAGAGGATGTTGCCGTTCTGGTCATAGAGCGCGTTGCCGTCGGCCTGGGCGTCCTCAAAGTTGTTGGGCTTGCCTTGCCGTGGAACCAACTGGCTCATGGCTCCCAGGACGCCCGTGATTGGCGGATCAGCACACTGGTCATTGCCGCCCGTCGGGGAGTAGACCCTGTTCTGCATGAACACGGGGTCACCCGATCCGCTGGGGCTTGCCTGTGCAAGGAACCACTGCCACGAGAACTGGTAGAAGTCGCAGAAGGACTCCGCCTCGGGAACCTCGCCCGGCATCGAAGGGTTGGTGATCCAGTTGGGATCAGCCTCACAGGTCGCAGGTACAGGAGGCGTCGGGGGCTTAGGTTCAGGGCAGCCGGTAAAGGCCAGGAGGGGGAGAAGCAAAAAGATACGATGGTTCATTTTATCAACCTCGACCCGTTCCGGGGTCATGCTGGGGGATGCTCCAGTCGTGGAGCCGGTTGCCCGCGTCCTCAAAGCCTATCTGGAATAGAACCTCGGACAGCGGGTGGGCGACGACGTTGTGGAACGTCCACTGGAATCGCTCTGGGAATCTGGCGAACAGGGGGTTGCCGGTCATTCCGAGTACCCATCCGAGGCCCAGCCTCCCCCTTTGAGGGAGAAGGAAGTCCGCGACACCAGTTTCTTGGTTTCCGTGGACTCGCATTTCGGGTTGGCACATTTCTGGGGTGCGTCACGCTGGGAGGGAGCCACGAGCCGTTCAAACTCGGTGCTGCACTTCGCGCAACGGTATTCAAAGAGGGGCATGGGGGACTCCGTGTGAGCCCCACAATACCCGTGGCGCATCAGGGCTTGGTCGCGCACCCCCCGCAGACGGGGAGCCACTGGCTCCTCCATCGTCGTGCTTGCGTTGCGGTCTGAGAGCAGGCTCCCCAGTCACAGGTAGCGTTGGAGCGCAGTGCAGGACCACACAGGCTCAGATCACCGACGGAACCAGACAGGCTCTCCCCACATGGCTTGGTAGATTCCAGACTGTTCACGGGCATATCTCCGTGCTGCGGAACCGCTGCCATTGTATCTTCGGAGTGCATCTGCGGGATCTCCCTTCGCGTACCGCAGGACCTCACTGAGGATGAAGCCGGTTGCACGCAGGTTGACCTCTGGGTCGTATAGGTCGCCCACCGACTCAATGATCCCCTCCTCGACGAGAACCTGAGTCCAGATGTCTGGGTACACCTGTCCGAGACCGATCTCTCCCACGGCTCCGAGGGCATCCACTTTGCAGCGGCTCTCTCGGTAGACCGTCAGTGCGATCAGCCGGGGGTTGATCCCTGTGGCCTCCCCGGCTGCCTCCACCATGCGGTTGAAGTCGGGTGGAGGCTCGATGTCGCAGTGCTGTGCGAAGTCCTCAGCGGGTTCCGGGATGATCTCGGGTGGCGCAGTGTCCTCCCATAAGAGGGGCGGGGGTTCATGTTCTTTCTCAGGGATGCTCAACCACAAGCCCAACATCAGCGCCGCGAGCGCAGGCAGGACAACCTCTTGGCGTTTCTGAAGGCTATCGAACACTGCTGACTCCTGCTGGGGTTGACATGTCTATGCCTTACCCAACAGGGAGGATCATCCTGTTGCCCTCACTTGCCACAGCCACACTGACCGCCACACTGACACGGGCCACCGTTCTGGCAGGGGTGGTACTCCTGATCTCCTGGGACGGCTGCATCGCCGTGTCCGTAGTCGGGCTGTAGCATGAGTGGGCTGCCACTGAAGGCCCAACGTCGTCCGCGTGGGGAGACCGGCTTGCGCGGTGGTCGTTGCCGCCCGCTGTCATCCTCTCCATAGCCTCCTGAGTTGGCGAAGTTGCGGCTCATGTACTTATCAGCGGCCTCAAACGATGGGAACGGCCCGTAGGAGGTCATGTCACCTTCGGTCTGCTCTCCGTCCTCGTCCTCGTTGTATTCTTCGTTGTCCACGTACCACTGGCCGTCCGTGGCCTTGTAGAAGTCCCGCTCGGTGTTGGTGCTGGCGTGTCGGCTCTCGTGGTGCTTGCGGTACGCGAAGGGAGGAGCAGTACGGACTGCGAATCGGAGGGCTACATGGGCTGCGCTGGCTTTGAGCATGGGGTTCATCCTTAGTTCGACACGGTAGGACGGACTGACAGGAGCACGGTCACGGGGTTGGATGCCCCGTCGCCTCCGGTCAGGCGACCGATCTCAGTCGTGAAGGTTCCACCCCCTGCCGGTGCAGTGAGTGTGGCTTGTGCTGCGGTTGCTGACAGATATACAGGCTTGCCGTTGTCATTCGCGGCGGGAACCACATCAAAGGTCATTGACGCTTCGCCCGCGACGACGCATGACACGCTGCCCGCTGTGATTCCAGCAGACCTCGCTACGGCGACCACCCCAGAGTTGGCGAGGGTGTCCGCTTGGGCTTGGTAGGCGCGTCCTGCGGTTTCCCCGCTGGCATTCAAGCCGAACTTCAACACATCCCCCACGGCGAGGGTTTCACCAGCCACATAGGAAATGTGGAGGGCTGGAGCCGATACTGTCTGGAGTTGAACAGAGCCTTCCGAGCGGTTGGACATCCCGTTCTCACCGACGACACTGACCGACCCGTCCAGAGATACAATGCTTCCACGACCCATGTCAGCGATCACGCCGCCACTGTTGTAGCCGCCCATGAAGACGCCTTGAACACCGTTCCCAGTGAAGTCAGCGTCTACAAGCGTGATGATGAGGTCGTTGCCCGAGCCGGGAATATCCGCCTGTGGGATCGTGATCACATCACCCGAGTTGTACCCGGTGCCCGTGTTGAAGTTATCGGGGACTGGTGTAGCCACCACCGAGGTCACGTTCGCCCCTGCGCCGAAGATGGCGAGGGTCAGCCCGGTTCCACCTGCCGGTGCGACATCGCCCGGCAGGAGGTTGTAGAGGAGAGGAGTTCCCGAGGTGCTCGTCGTCGTCGTGTTGGTCGTGATCCGACCCGCCAGTTGGACGTTGGGCAGAAGCCCTGTCAGAGGCGTCAGTACAGAACCGCTCAAGTCCTGCCCGGTGCCGCCCCAGTCTTGGAACAACACTGCGGTGTTGTCTCCCGTCGCGTACTGCGGGGGAACCCCGGCGGTGTTCCGGGTGAACGTCAACATGGTTGCGCCACCGACTGCACCGTAGGCAAGCCCGCTTGATCCTGTGGACATCGAGCGCATCGTGATGTCGTCGGTTCCTGCGGTGTAGGTCGGGAGGTCCCGGTCGGCGGCTCCCGCCAGTGCAGAAATCGTGTCCAGAGCATTGGCGACCAACACCGTGCCTTTTGGGGCGGTCGTGATCCCAGTTCCACCACTGCCGACGGCGAGGGTGCCTGCGACAGCGACCACGCCACCAGTTGCTACGGCGGGGGTCAACCCCGTAGTGCCGAAGTCGATGCTGGTCATGCCACCACCACCTCCGCCTCCGGGAATAGTCACATCGACTTGATTTGCGCCCACAGCAGCAGCCGTGACACCTGCACCAACGAAGTTGATCGTGCGTGTCTCAGTCTCGACAGCCACACCCGCGTTCTCGGTGGTCACAGCCACCGCGTCCTCAAAGGTGGCCCCCAACACGACCGCCGTGGTCAGGTGACCTTGGGCGATCCAGATAGAGAGAGCACCTGTCTCAAAGGACTTCGCCACATCCGAGGTGTAGTTGAAGTCCTCGGTCCCGGCGTTGGCGATGTACCGATTTGGATATACGTCCGTGACGTACATGGAGGCACCGAGAGTGCCTGTGCCGGTTACCCGTAGAACGATAGCCATGACTAAGCCCCTGCGTGTGCGGCTACAGCGGATTCCGCTTCAGCCTGGGTTGGACAGTCTTGGATACGCTCACCTGTGAGAGTCAGTGCTCTCCAGAAGGTGCTCGACCGGCCCGTTTCGATGCGCTGCACGCTACCGATGGGTGTTCCGAGATCATTGGTGACGGTGATCATGTCCATTTTATGCTCCCTCTGCGTGACGAAGGGCTACACGAACCGCGCTTGCCTTCTTGCCTTTAATCTTGCCCTTCCAGTAGGACTTCGCATCGGAGCGAGCCTCGGGGGATTCCTTCTTGTTCTTCTTGCGCCAGCCAGGCATCTGCCAGTCAGCGAGACCCCCGCAGAAGGCACCGGCACCGTCGCCAAAAGGCTTGTCCATCTTCTCGACGCAGTTCCACACCTTGTGCTCAGGCGTGCCCTTGCCCAGCGTCTTCCAGAACTTCTCCACGGACTTGTCTGTCCATCCCGGAGGGAGTTTCTTCCACTTCTTGGCGAAACGGATGACGACCGAGGTGGGGTCCGGTTTCATGGGGCAGTCTCCTGTCCCTGTGACAGCGATAGGAGAGATACCGGATCACAGTGCGTTGTTGCCCTCTCCTGGCAGAACGTCTGTGAGCAACTGCGGCAGAGGCCCCAGGTTGGTCATGTTGAGCGGGGATTCGGCAGGGACACGCCCGTCAGTCCCGGCGGTGCGGAAGGTGCTGTCGAACAGGTACACGATGCAAGGGATGCTGTGCCCCTTGTCATACTTCTCCGGTGACCATGCCTGCTGTCCGATGTTCCCTCTCCCCTGTCCTCGGAGCATGAGCGTCTGCTCCTCTTCCAGTTGCTCGTAGAGGTCTGCCAGTTTGAGTATGCGCTCCTCCAGGAGGATCCGCTTCTGGTACATCTCCTTGATAATCGGCTCGCGCAGCAGTCCCATTGTTGCGCTCGTGATCTCAGAGGGGGTCTCCCGTGTACCTCCGACACGGGAAGGCTTGTACTTGTCGATGTTGCTGTCTTCGTCCTCCTCCTGCCCTTGCAGCGAGTAGGTAAACCCCTTGGGATAGGCTGACCCTTCGCCGGGGAGGTCGGGGTTGTTGGGGTACAGGAACATGCTGATGTCCAGCGGGTTGCCCCCCAACGCGCAGTAGGCTGTGAGGAGTTTCCCAATGCTGCTCGTGCTGCTGCCCTCAAGGACAACACCCACGCGCTGCTGGGTCACCTTTCCAGTGATCAGGTCCCGCCCGTACAGCAGTTCGATCTTCCCGATGCGCTGCATCTCGGCGGTGATGACCATCGAGCGCGTCGAGAAATCCCGCCTCTCGCGCAAGGCGAAGGACCGGATGGCACGCCACTGGCCTTCACGGAAGTACCCTTGGGAGGAGAACGAAGGCATCTACTCACCTCCCTCGGCACCGAGGATCAGTTCAAGAATCTCCAGCAGGATCACAGGCAGACCTCCCGCCATGACCAGCACACCGCCTCCGTAGGACAATGCTGAGTCTGAAGGCTTGTTCCCTGCGGTGATCAACCCCCTCGTGATCCCATCTGTACCGTTTTCGACGAGCAACAGCCCCGAAAAGGACGGCAGGCTAAACATCGAGAGCGAGTTCAGGAGCGCACGGATCATCTCGATAAGGGCTTGGACCTGGAAGATGCGGGCCTGAATAGCCTCAATGTAAGCAACGATCTTGTCGATCGTGCCCTTTAGACCGTCCAGGATCGCAAGTAGGTACTTCTCGACATCCACCAGCAGGGCATCAAGAGGGGCGAGAGCATCGTCGAGGAACCTTACCGATAGCCACTCGGTCTCGGAGGGTGACGGGGCATCGGGGGCTGCAACGATGCCCAGGACCACCGACGCTGCTTGGAGCATACTGCCTCCGTCGTAGTCTATGAGCAGTCGTCGGACGAACTGCATGTAGAGGGGGCGCAGAGCGGTGCTTGCTTCGTCGAGGGTGCTGAACAACACAGGACAGTAGTCGGAGTAGCCTTGGCCTTGGTACCAGCCAGTAGGTGGTAGGCCAGCCCTGGCCAGGGCCTCTGGCGTAGTCGTGCCGGACGAGAACACCTTGGGGGGGAACAGCCCCTCGCGGCTCAACCATAGGTCTTCTCCCCCGACGGTTGCTCCGCGACGGAGCCGTCCCGACATCTCCGTCAGACCCGCTCCCATCGGGTTGGCCGCCACGCCCCACGTCCCACTCTGGTTGGACATGGTCTCCAGGATGCTGTAGTCGGGCCACCTGGAGTCAATATCCGACCACTTGAAGTCGAGGAGGGTCCGCACCTGCTCTGCAACGGTAGCCGCGATGGACTCTGAGGGCGCTTGCAGGAACTTCCGGGTGGCGGACTGCCGACACAGGCGGCGGACCCTTCGCCGAAACTTCTTGGAGTCCGTCTGCTCGTAGAAGACGGATAGATCAACCTCCATCGAGGTCATCTGATCCCTGAAAGCCTCCAGGCCAGTCGCTGCCCCTGGTTCATAGGTGTTCTTGGCACCGTATGCGAATCCCCCCATGGCGGCTGTTACCTCTGTGAGATCAACGCGGACCAAGAGTAGGATCTCCAACGCCACTATTGTCGCCGTGACCAGATCCATTGCAGCAGCCGTCGGCATACTAAACACAGCCGGGGCTGAGGCTGGGCCAACCTCCCCAGCAGTGACCTCTGAGGAAGGTGTCGGTCCTGGTGCGCCCGGCGTCGGGAGAAACAGAGCCGAGGAGTTAGCGGTGATCTGCTTGTTGGACCAGTGATTCAACTTCAGAGTTTCGCCGCCAACGAGAGCAGGGGCTCTCGATGTCCCTTCCTTTACATCACCCAGGGCATCTGCGTAGGTCTTCGTGACGGGCCTGGCTCGTGCGTAGAACGTGTAGCAGTCCTCTCCGCTGACCGTGACCCCACCACTGCCGTCTGCCTCCACAGCGATGGCTTGCGGGAGGTCTTCGTAGTTCAGGGTCGCCGAGTAAGACTGACCAGGAACCGCCTTGCTGAACCCGCTGACCTTGACGAAGTAGGTAGCCCCTCCGAGGGGAACTCCGCCGTCCACCAGAAGTTCGCCTGGTGGGATCAACGGGGTGTTCTGGTCCAATGACAACAGCAACTTGTTGGCTTGGAGCGAGTCCCGCGCAACGTCGCTGAAGTCAGAGAACTCTGTCGAGAGGTCGCTGACCCCACCGAAAAGCCGCAACTCTGACCCCGTGGTTGCGTCGATTCCGACCGACGGTTGGTATCCGGGAGCCACAACGTCATCCGCCTCGCCCCTGGCATCGAACATCATCGTCCGCACCCCGAAGCCGTTGGGCACCGTGGAAACGTGGACGAGAAACCCCGCAGGAGGGTCGCTGAACAGCGACCCCGTGCCGGGCATTGCCCAGGTCAAGACCACCTTCGTGGGTGGACCCCCCAAGTTGGGGAGGGGCTGCCGAAGGATTGAGGTCGCGGTCTGGAACTCAGCCTCAGGTACGGTCGGAGCGGCGTAAGGTGCTCCCTTGGTCTCCCCCCCGGCTCCGAAGAACGCCTTGATGCGGTTGATCAACTCGATCAGGGTGACAACATCCCCCGACGAACGGTAAGTGAACAAGGCGATGCACGCCGACCGCGATGTGAAGTCTGGTCGTCCGGGGTCTTTGCGGTTCAGGAGCCGTTTGAGCATTCGGCGCTCGTAGGCTTCGTAGCCGCCAAGCAGTTCTTCAGTTCGATTAACGGGTTTGACCTCGATGAGGTTCCAGTCGCCAGTGAGGTAGATCCCCAACTGCCTGAGATCGTGGAACCACGCCCTGATCTCTTCTACTATGGCCTCTACGATGGCTCTGATCGGGTTGAGCAGCCCAACGAGGAACACCTTGACCACGTTGAGGATCACGTTGGTGATGTTGAGGATCGTGATCATGAAGGACAGCACCGAGTCGAGGGTGCCGATGACCGCGTTTGGGACCGCCAAGATGGGATCCAGACTCGGCTGAACTACGAGCCAGTCCTTGGGTTTCTCTGCCATTTATGAACCCCCGCCGTTCTTTAGGCGCTGGAGTTGAACATGGAGCATTGCCACCTTCTCCTGGTCTTGGTCCAACTGGCTTTGGAGGATGCCTTCCAAACGGTGCAACGCCACCTTCTGTTTCCTGACCATGGGGGATTCGATGTTGGTCCGCTTAGTCGTTGCACCCCACTCGCCGTTGAAGGGGATGCCCATCTCCTTCAACCGTTGCTTGATTTCTTCGATGTCATCCATGGGGTCTCCCACTGCTCTTGGCATACAGCCACACTACCGAGGCTACGCCTTGTCCAGACCCTTCTGGCGCATCAGGGCTTCGCGTTGTTTTTGTAATCGGCTCGCCAGTGTACGGGTCTCTCGGGTGGCCTTTCGGATGGAACCGTCCGTGCGGTTCGCCCGGAAGGTGATCCAACCGTACCGTTGGCTGCGAAACAGGTCGTCCGTGTTCAACACGCCGTCGATGAGGTCAGGCTCCACAGGACGCTGTGCGTAGTCCCCTGTAGAGAACTGGGTGTACGTCGCCGCGCCACCCGTGGGTTGGAAGTCGAGGGTGAGATCCAGAATCCAGAACCGCCTGTCGAGCACCGAGAGGCAGTCAGACATGTTGGCAAACGGGGTCGTGTCAGTGAGACCTCGCAGACTGTCCGCCACGAGGTTCGATAGCACACCAGCCCCGGCGGAAGCATCCGTGTCAGAGCCTACGTCCTCGATCTGGTCATCCCTCTGGAAAACATAGTAATCACCGCTCTTGCTCCACAGGGTGGTGATCTCGTCGATCCATGAGAGCATCCTCTCCCGCGTGAACAGGATCAACTCAACGGTGTCCTTAGAGAAGATGGGGTTGGGCCGGATGATCTGGTAGGCAAACGGAGTGATGCTCTTGTAGCCGTCGTCGCCCGTTGTTCCCGTGGTTCGGGCGTAGTAGGAGTTGCCGACCGGAGGTGCAGTGGGGCGTAGAGCCTGCTGATCCTCGATCCCATCGCCGGTCAGTTGAGAGCCATGAATGGTCGGCATGACAACGTACTGGCTGTCAGTCGTGACGACACCTGTTGCGCTTCCGAATATGGCACCATCGGTGAAGCGGGAACTGCCTGAAAGGGTGAGTGTGCCGGGGGCTGCGCCCCCGGAGTCCTGCCCGACCTCCTCGACCTTGTAGAAGCCTCGGTTGTCGTCCAACCTGGAAGGACCCCCCTGGACGTAAGGACTCGGAACGAGGGCGCTGCGCCCCACGACACTCATGTCCCCAGAGGGTCGGGCACCTGACTCCTGTTCCTTGTAGAGGTCACCAGCCGGGTCAATGACCACATAATCACCCGCCTGGACGCCCACGGCCTCCCAGTCGGTGACTCCTGTGTCCATCATCTCGTTGGCGACCGTGACCTCACCGCCAATCTCAGCGCCCGGCGTGGGGTCAATGTAATCCACGCGGCGGGTGAACACGGTTTCTTGGGTCAGGAGGTCAAGCAACTGCTCGTTCGATTGCTCGTGTGGGACAACGGCTTGCTCCAGGTAGACCTCAAAGGTGAAGTCCCCAGGAGCCGCCAAGAACGCGGCATTGGTCAAACCGGGTCGCCGTAGGATCAAGGTGGTGGCGTCCTCGACCCGCTGGATTTCTGCGGTATCGACCACCTCTTCGGCAGCGTTCAGCACGCGAACCACATCTCCCTGATGGATATTCACGTCGCGGTTGTTGAATGCCCCGAGATTCGTGGCGTAGCCGTCGTACACGGCGGGCGTTGTGGCTACCAGTGTGCGGGTTCCAGCGACGTAGGAGCCCACGAACCCGCGCCTGATCTCGTAGACGTAGCGCAAGGGCCTGATCAGGTCGATGATGTCCACCTGAATCTTGTGGAACCGGCGGATTCGTCGGATGGCAGCGGTGACCGTCTCGTAGTCGGTGGCACCTCCGAAGGCGGCGTAGTCTCGTGCCCCGATCTGATCCACAGTCAGGCTGTCGTAGGTGGCCGAGGTGACCTTAGCCGCCGTTGAGTTGATGTTGGTCACAGGACGGGGGAACGACGGCTCCAGGAACACCCCCGAGAGGGCGTAGTAGCCAGGATCACCCACGGTGGGGTCAATGTTTGAACCGAAGGTGAAGCGGTCTTGGGGCAGCAGGCATTCCATGACCTGGGTGCCAGTGATGTCCACCTGCGAAGAGTTGTAGATTCGGATCCCAGGGAGTGAGCCGAAGTGGAGGAGTTGCCACTGGCTGCGAGGCCAGTCGTGAAGGCTCAGGGAGGACACAACCCCTGCGATGGGCTTTGTTGAGGGTCCAGCGGGATCATAGATCCGACCGTAGACTGGCTGACCCCGATCCACATAGAAGTCAGTGTTGTCGGCTGGTTGAAGGACGTTCGTCACGATGTCGCCAGCGGTGGGGACAACGGCACCGAGTCTGTGGGAGAGGTTGACTCCCGCAAGCCACAAGGCGGTGAAGGAGTCCGCGTACCCAGCATCGAAGTAGGGTTGGATCATGTTCCCGTTGCGGTTGCCGAGGTACATTCGACGGAACCCAGCCAGCAGTGGTTGAGCACCCCCGTCGTCGAGGTAATCAGCACCCACCAGATTGTTCGTGGGGAGGTGTGATCCCATCTGCTTCAGGGGGAGTGCGGTCATTCCCGAAACACGAGTGCCTGAGACCGCTCCTGCCTGGAAAGTAGCCCAGGTGAGAGGGGCAGCGGGGTTGGCTCTCGACAAGGTCGTGGTGTTGGCTTGGAACGTGATGGTCTGTGCTTCCGCGTCATAGCCAGTGGTGATACTGGTCACTTCGACCGACCATACTGCGTCTGCGTCCACAACCCAGCCCGGCACACCTGGCCCGCCAGCATCGTCGCTGTAGGTGGCATACTGGTCTTTGAGCACCAGATATAGACGGTAAGGGCCGACCGTCGCGGGGTTCTCCCAACCGCAACCAGTAGCCGACCCGGTGACTGGAACCACGTTGGCGAGGGTGATCCTCGTCCCAAGCACAGTGACCGCCTGAATCGTGGGGGAGGTCAGGTCCAGGCAGCCTTGCCCAGCAGGAGGCACGGACGCTACGCCAGTGCCAAGGTCTACACGAGGTTGCTTCGACGGTGCTTGAGCCGCAGGGAAGGGGTCTGCGGCATCCGGCCCTTGTCGTGCAGCCAGAAGTCGGGCGTTTCCGAAGTTGCTGGAGGCAGCCTCACAGATGTCTGTCCCAAACGGAACGGCATGGCGCACGAGGTACGAGCCAGTCTTGACCGCCCCATTTTCGCTGGGGTTCTGAGTCACCACACAGATGTCCCCGGCGAGGACGTTGCCGCCCGCTCCGAGAGTTTCGGTGACTGTGGAGAGGTAGTTGCGGTTGCCTTCTCGCTCATAGGCACCGACGCCCGTGGCCACGGGCGTGAGGCTTGATCCCCCGTCCCAGAACTGGAAGGTGCCTTCCAGGATTTCTCCCCCGGTGTCCCCGTCCGAGGACGGGGCACTGGAGAGGAGGAGGTCGGTGATCTCAGCCGGGAGAGGTAGGTTGCCATGCCCTTCCCAGGACATGGCTCGGAGCCGCCCGTCTGTGCCGTCGTAGGTGCCAACATAGAACTGAGGAGTCGTGTTGTAGCGGTTGAGGAATGAGAGAGGGCTGCCTCCGTTGATCTCTTGTCTACGGTTTGCCGTCAGCCCAGAGACCCCGTTGGCCGTGAACTCGGCCACATCCAACGATGCACCCATCTCGTAGGCATCGTCGTTGGCAGGGAGGTAGTCACGCGGCTTTGCCATCGTGAGGTCCAACTCCTCCGTGAATGTCAGCCGATCACGCAACACTGCACAGGAGTCGGAGCCATAGAGTGCCCCCGCCAACGCAGCCGAGGACACGTTGGTCGTGGGGAGAGCCCCATAGGTGTCGATGTCCAGCCGGAAATCGTAGCGTTGACCGGGCACCAGTCCCAGCACGGTCTCCAGGGGGTCGGTCGGCGTCGGGGTGAGAGCCATGTCGTACTGGATCAGGATCCCAGTAGGCCCGTAGGTGGGTGCCACCAGTACGCTCGGTGTGGTGATGGTTCCGGCTGCGTGGTTGTAGAAGTAGTGCTTTACCGCAGCACCAGACCCTGAGATCAAGGTGATGGCTCCGATGAAGGCTTCCGCTGCCAACGCATCTGGGTCGTAAATGCGGATCACGAAGGCGTTGTTGTTCACCAACAGAGGGGTCAGCAGACTCAGGTCAGGCATGTCCGTGACACTGTTGAACAACAGCGTCGAGGTGAACTGGTTTGGTGCCGGGTTCAGCGCCACGGACACTTCAAAACCTTCACCGGGGTTGATGTCCCTCTCGGAGACGTAGGCCGCCCAGCCCAGCAACGTGTAGTTGTGGATCTGGCCCTTCTCGCAAGGGGACACGAAGCGTGGGATCTCGATGGATGCCCGAGTGCCGGACCCCGAGGCGTCGTAGACCACGTCCCCGACATCCAGGATGCCCGTCATGCCCAGCCACGCAGGGTCAACGGCGGTCTGGTTGACCTGAGAAAACAGCAGATCGAAGCGCCTAAGATCACCGAGGCCCGTTCCCGTTGCCGGGGATCCCGTTGGGGACACGGCTGCCGCATTCAGATCGCGAGCCGTGTAGAGCGTGGCTGGGTTCTGAGGGTAGCCAATGTAGGTCGCGCTCTCGTAGAGGGCACCGTCGCCGACAAGGGTCTCGTTCGGGTACACCGCACTGAAGTTCTGTTGCTCGACCACAGCGACCGTGCCCAACCCGAGAGCATCGTCGTAGTACACGGGAGCATAGGGGAGGGTGAGTGTGGTGTCCACGTAGAGGTCTTCCAGCAGGGGCTGAACCTCGCGCAGCACTGTGAGTTCGTTCGGGGTCCCGCGCAGGAACGGGATCTGCTGGTCACCCGAGTCGTCCTTGTCCTCGCCAAGCAGGCACGGCAGTTGAAGTGGCTCCGAGGCCGTGTTGATGAACTTGACCGTGCCTTCGACGCACGAGAGCGGGTCAGGCGGGTTCTGGCCGAAGATCGCCCGGAGGTTCAGGAAGAAGTTGTCGTCGGGTCCTGGGAACGTGATGTCGATGATGTCACCGGACTTGCGCTGAAGCCCCACATCGAAAAACTGCCTGTACTCAGGCATCGACTCCGCAAGTAGGGTCAACTCAGCGGTCGTGGGCGGGTCACCGATGGGGTCCACTCCCACGCCGGTGCCGACGTACATCGTGTCCGAGTAGCCGTTGTCGGGTGAGATCACGCCATCGAGGTTCGTCAGGGTGTCCTTGTCGGTGTAGACGTTGCTACCAGCCACCGAGGTAAACGCGGGAGTGGTTGCTCCGTCACTGGTCGCCAGTGTGACGACGCAACCCGCAAGCACCTGCTCGATGAAGATGCCGTTACCCAGGCTGTCACTCAGCGAGTAGACAGTCCCGTCGGGCTTACCGTAGTTGACCCGCTGACCCACTTCAAAGGCTGGAGTGGCTATGTCAGGGTTGCCTGTCACCAGCGAGTAGACGACGCCTGTGCCGGGATTCCCAGGCACTACAGGAGGCAGGATCAACCCTGTCGTAGGGTCAATGTCAGGGAACCCTGTCGCGGGGTCAATGGGAAACTGATCCATCGTCAGGACGGTCAGAACGAGCGTAGCCTTGCCTGTGGTGGCTCCAGCGGTCAGCCCAAGCGCAGTCTCCAGAGCACTGGACCCGTTCGGGTAGTAGGCCCAGACACGACCCCGTGGAAGCCTGTCCTTGACGCTTACGTCGATGATGTTGGGAATGTCCCCGAGAGCGTTGTTTGAGATCGCCCCATTAGGCTGGCCGAATGTCTTCACCGTCTGGATGCTGGTCTCTCCCGGCTCTGGTCCGGGCATCTCGATGTCCCGTCCGGGGGTGAAGAAGCCGGGATCCTGAGCGGCGGGGTCGTAGTTGATCCCAGGGAACAGACGCGAGAAGTGCTCTGTCTCCGTCGGGAACAGACGCGAGAACCGATGGTCCTCCCACATATCGTCGAAGTCCCCCTTGACCCTCACGAGGGAGAACATGGTGGAGACCTTGAACTCGGTCTTCGATCGACCAGACCCCTTCAGGATCCTGTCATCCATGTCGTTCTTGATCAGCCTGCGTTGGCGATCCGTGAACGCAGACAACGAGGAAGGGTCCATCGCTGTCCCGCTGGTCTCCCCAGGTCGGACCCTGGGTTCCTCAACGGTGGCCGTAGTGGGCAGGTAGAGGTAGTCCTTGGTCCTGTAGTAACCGTCGTCGTCTTCAAAGGCTGAAGGTGCCCAGGCGTCAATGAGGTCTCGCCACAGGAGCCGTTGGTTGAGGTTGCCTGTGATCTCGTCTTCGTAGCCGGGAGGTGCGTATCGCTTGTCGTGACCAATGAAGAAGCGGAACTTGCCGTCACGGTCACCGATGATCCTGCCGTCAATGGCTTCCAGGACTTGCTCAAAAGCCAGGGTCACACCGTTGAAGAACTCGACAAACACCCGCGCTGCTCGGTCCTGATCCTGAGCGTCCACGACCCCACCGCGCAGTCCGTAGCCTCCCTGCTTGGATGGGTCACTGCCAGGGTCACTGAAGAAGACCGGCCCACCGGAGAAGGGGATGATCCCCTGTGAGGCTGAGGCCACTGAGACTTCCCCGAGGTACTCCTCCAACGCCTCCACGGAGTAAAAGAAGGAGTCCTGGCTTCGGTAGGTGTACTCGCCCTTCAGGGCGGCACCAAGGAGCCTGTTCTCGACCGAGGGTGTAGCCGTGTAGAGGTACTTCGCCCGGTACACAGGGTAGACGATTGCGCCCTCAACGACGGTAGGTCCGACCGAGACGAGCCGCGTGTAGCGGAGATGGAGGTACTCGCCCGGCTGAAGTGCGCCCTGTGTCGGAGCCTGGAAGGCCACTTCCCCTGTGGTTGGGTCGATGGTGTAGTCGAACCCCTCGACAAGTGCCTTGCCTGGTAGGAGTGCTCCTGCACTGTCGGTGATCCCCATGAGGAAAAGGTCGTACTCCTCCGAAGGGATGAAGGGGCTGATCCCAGTGAACTCGACAGGCGGGTTGAGGTACAAGCGCCGCACTGACACCCGGACTTCTTCACTGTTGTCATGCTGCTTGGCGAGCGGTGATGCTACCTGAACGAGGGTGTTGTAGCCATCCGAGGACAACTCGGAGTTGACGATTAGGTACGGATACCCCCCGATCTCCAGCAGGTGGTCGGTGTTCATATAGCGGCGCACATCGCCGTAGAAGGCGACAGCGACCTGCCCTTTGTCGCACTCCAGGAGCGGGGTCACCGAGGTATCCAGCACTGGCATGAAGCCAGCCCCGCCACCGCGAGACACGCTCACCAGGAAGTCCGAGAGCGTCAGCCCAGCGTCCCGTCCAGGAGCGCGGCTACCCACCTCGTTCTCAGGGGTCGGGAAGATGGTCACCGTAGTCAGGTCTGTGGTGGCACTGTAGGTGCTGGACTCGATGTAGAGCGGCGTCGGTCCCAGAACCATCAGGAGACCCCTCACGAAGTCTGCTGTGCGGTCTGTCTCCAACGTGAAGGTGCTTGAATCTGCCTCGATCCAGAAGGGCTTGCAGAACACGGGCGGCTTGGACACTGTGTAGGCAGTCTCGCCCCCGAAGGCTTCCAGTACGCCGTAGTTGATCCTGACCACAGTGGCAGCACTGGTCTTCAGCAGTGCAGCGGTTTCGTCGGTGATGGAAAGCACGCCCTTGTCCGCCGTGGCGTTCTTGACCCCTGCATAGTTCATCAGGTTCGTGCCCACCCACATCATCGGCTCTACGGTGGCGGAGAGCGTGCGTCCCGTGGGGTTGTATGCCCACTCGGTGTTGCTGACGTAGGCACAGGTTTCCAGAGACACCATGAGTGGAAGGAACTCGGTGATCTCGACGGGGTTCCCGTCCTTGTCGAGTTTCTTGTCGCCGTTGGTGTCCGCCTGGAAGTAGTTGACCTCGACAATCTGCAAGGCACGGAGGGGCTTGCTGAACAGCAGGCTCCCATTCATCGGGTTGATCTTGGCGTCACGGTCGTTGTCCGTGACCATTTGCTCGACGAAGTAGGCGATGTCGTTGACATAGGCCCCGGCGTCGGTGCTGTTGATGTTCACACTGCCGTCGAGCGGGGCAATCTCGCAGGTGCCACTCGGGACGTCAGTGGGATCAAGGAACGTCTGGTCGTAGTAGACCGCGCTGCCTGTGAGATCAGCGATGACACCAGCGCCGATGAGGATTTCTCCTGTGGTGGCCCCAGTGGTGCTCACGTCAATCCCATCAACGGCTGGGGTGCCTGTATCCAGGGTCAGGTTCCCAGCACCAAGCGAGTAGACCTTGGCTCCCACACGGATCTGGAAGTACGCCGCTGCGCCTCCCGAGAGTGTCAGGTGAGGATCAGCGGGGTCAGGACACACCAGTCCGGCTGCCACGACGGGACCGAGGTTGGTCCCTTGTACGAGATAGGACACCGTGCGTTCGTTGGCGGCGATGGGGCCGAGCCCGAAGCGGAGGCTCACCGTCCGTGTGGAAGCGAGGGCATCGGCGACGTTGGCCACGAGGCTCGCGCCGACCTGCCCCACCGAGGTGAGGGTGCGTACCTTGAAGGGGTTCTCAGGGAAGTGGCTCGTGGCGACCTGTTGGACATCTGCCAACAGGGTCAAGTCCACAGCAGAGCGGGGCTTCGCCTCGTAGATGCGCCATTGTGTGGTCAGGTCTGTGGCAGCGAAGTCAGGGGTCACGGTGATGAGAGTCGGTGATCCCGTCACCACACCAATCACCGTGTAGATGCCTTCGTTGTCCCCCGTCAGGATGTGCAGGAGGTAGCCTGGCTCCACGGCGGCGGCGAGATCACTCTGGTCTGATACGTTTGCGTCAAAGAACACGCCAGACCCGGCGGTAGTTTCGCCTTTGCCGCCCGTTGCGGCCTCTGCTCCCTCTGGGGTCACGAGCACGGCCTGGCCGGGTCCGCCGTTGCCAGGCATCAAGAAATCTATGGTGGTGTCTGATCCCGTGAGGTCTTCTGGCACCGCGAAGTCAGCAGGCAGCGTTTGCCCAGCAGCATCCGTAGCCCTACGCAGGTTCAGCCCATAGGCGGCATCGTCCATGGCGAGAGGGCTGACGGTCTCAGGGAACACGCCCACGTTGGCGAGTTGCAACGCGGAGGTGGGATACGGAATCTGCGTCCCGCCTGTGCGCCCGTCACTACACCAGGTGAAGCGGTCGTTCACCCAGTCGTAGACGACACCCACGTCCAGTGTGGTCTGGTAGTTCTCCAACTCGATGGTCAGAAGACCGATGACAGCCTCAAAGTGAGAGGTGGCCGTGTAGCCCGGAAGGTCCACGAGAGGAGGCGGGGACACAGCGACAAACGGGTAAGCGTTGACGCTGGCGAGCAGCAAGGAGTCATTGACTCGCCCAACAGCCCGAATGTCGGGGGTGCTGTCGCTCATGTCCATGTTCACTGCGCTGCGGAACAGCCCCATGAAGGCACCGTTGTCTGGCAACCAACGGAAGGTCGTGCCATTCGTGTCCACGCGCCAGCCCGGCAGCAGGCCCAGCATGGCGTGCCCCGAGAGGTCTGTGTAGTCGGTGCTCCCGTCGCCAGGGTCCACGTTCCAGCCGATTTCTACAATGCCCGCCGCGAGATCAGCGGCTCGGAGGTAGATCCGACCACGCAGCACACCTGCGATGCCTGCCGAGAGAGTGTTCAGGGAGTCAGCGACCTCCTGGGCTGTGTAGTTGGCTGCCACGCCGGTCGCATTCAGAGATGATCCCGACCATGTGAACACGGCACCGTCGATGGCGAAGCGCAGAGTCTCAGTGCCTGCAACAGAGTAAGGCTCGGCAAGCCTGGAGTAGACCTTTGCCTCGTCTGCATAGACCGAGGGGACCACTTCGGCTTGTCGGAAGTAGAGGGGTTGCCCTTTCACGGGTCTGCGCCGCAACTGGATGCGAGAAGTGTTGTCCCAGTTGGTGGGTTGGGAGGCCGAAACGGCCATCCGGGAAATCTCGACTCCGTTCTTCGGGACCTTGAACTTGAGTGTCTTGAGATCCTCGTCGTACTCAACGACATCGGTGTTCTCGTAGGCATAGTCCGTGGTGAAGAAGAAGGAATCTCCGTAGAGGCGGGTTCCCGCACCCCCTGTGATCCTGCGAACCAACCCCGTCCCGTTGGGGCGTGTCTGAGGCTCTTGGTTTACGGCGAGGAGGCTGGGACCAGGCACAACCGGAGTGTCCCCGGTGTCGTCGGGCTCCCACCGCACACCGCTAATGCCAGGCGGGGGCATACAGACCGCACGGGGGACCCAGACAGACCCAGACGAGGACAGGGTGTGATCTGCCACTGGGTCCGATCCGTCCAGCGAGTAGCCGTCAGGGTTCAGTCCTGGAACTGCTGCTTTGAGGGGGAGAGGCTGCGTGCTGAGAGCCACACCGTCGTAGTAGAGCCGCGCTCCGAGGAACGGGATCTCGTAGTCAGCGGGATCGCCGTCCACGGTAGCGGAGCCGGGGATGCACTTTGCGATGTCAATGTCTGAGAGGACGACCTTTCCTGTCGCCTTGCTCCACTCAAAGGACCCGGTTGGAACACCACTGGGGGCATTCAGGTCTGCGTCAGTGTCTACTGGGACCGGAGTCAGGTAGCGTCGTGATCCTATGCGTAGAAAAGGGCGCTCGGTCGGGCCAGGCACTGGAGACAGAGAGGGGAAGCCCTGGTTCGACCCTGTAGGCAGGACAGCCAGGGCTCCCAGGTCACCATCGGCATCCGACTGGAAGGTCTCAGCGTTGTACCAAAGGGTTCGCCCTGCGTCGGTGGTCACGAAAGTAGGGCTGAGGAGGAGCACCCCATTGGTGACCCCCACGACGGCATCGTAAGCATCCCAGGTAGGGGACTGCCACGTTCCCGAGGCGGCGGTGTCGGACACCACGAGGATGTTCAGCGGGGTGCTGTCCTTGTCGGCGTAGAGTCCAAGCCGCACCAGCGCGTAAGCGTCTGGAAAGACAGAAGACCCCGGAAGGGTGTCATTGATCTGGAAGCGGGTCGGAGGCGGGGTGAGTTTGTACCCCGTGTCCGGCAACACCGTGCCCATGTTCTGAGCGGCACCTCCCTTCAGAGGGAGCCAGCGAGAAGACTTCCCATCCCAGCCGAAGCGGGTCATGTCGTCGTCGTTCCGTGTCCACCAGAAAGAGGGGCTCGCCAGGATGTATGCAGTCGAGAGGATCTGGTCGCCGCGTTCAACGGAGTACACCCCACCACCGAGACTACCGAGGAGTGTGACCCGTCCCGTTGAGGGATCATCATTCGTGACGGAGTACGTCACGGGGAAGAGAGAGGGGCCTACAAGGATGGTGATCGAGATGACGGATGCAATGTCCCGTTGACCAGCATCCCGGACATAGAACTCGTTGGTGCCGTCCAGCCAGCCCGAAGGAGGAGGGGAGGGGTTGGTGACAGCCAGCGTGCCTGGAATGGGGACAGCGGTGGATGCTGCGCCCACGATGGCCATCGCAGTGTCTTCGACGGTACTCAGTGATCCCGTAGTCGCAGCGAACAGGCAGTACTGCTCGGTGGATTGCTTGCTCACGGCTCGCTCAAGCACCGCTGCTCGGTACATGTCAGCGTAAGGCTCCACGAGCACGTCTGTGCCGTCGGGACGAACCTCGGGGCGGACCTGGTAGCCCAGAGACTCCAGCGTGATCTCACCAGCGGGGGGAGACACCATGCGGTTGTTGGAGAGGATGTGGTCGCGGTCTACACCCGTGACGGCTTCATTGGAGTCCTGGGCGTTGCCTGACGCAACACGCGCCGGACGAAGCACAAAGCCGTTTAGTTTGAATCCCACGTTGCGACCCTCAGATGATGCTGGACTTACTCACACCAGTACCCGGCGAAGGGCCTGTGGGACCGGCGGCAACACCCGTCCCAAAACCAGTAAGGAACATAGCCGCAATACCGGGGGAGAGAGCAGCAGCCAGTTGGAGAGCAGCGGGTCCTATGATCCCCTGGGCAGCCAGTCCGGCTATCAGCAGAGGGGTCAGTGTGGCAGGGTTGGCGAAGACCACCTTAGAAATGTCCGCTCCGATTGCCCCCACGCTTGTTCCGATGTACTGCCCGGATGCGGAGTAGGCCGTGCCAATGCCTGTACCGACCGCTGTGCCGATCTGAGGAGCGGACAGACCTATCAGCCCACCAGCGGCTACGGAAGCCACCACAGGGGCAGGGACAGGCGGGAGGATGAACTTCCCATTCACCACGCCGCCGCCCAGGGTGCCATTGACGGAGCCTACCAAGATCACGTTGATCGGGTTCACCGTCCACGCAACCACCCCGATTCCGATCCCGGTGGCAGTCTGGAACCACGCGGGTCCCTTCAACGCGGGGCTCGCTGCGATGATCGCTGCGGTGACCGCTGAGGGGGTGACTGCCATCTACCCCACCCGGAAGGAGGGGCAGCCGATGGTTCCAGAGGTCAGGAAGGGGCGTCCTGTGAGGCTGTCAAAGCAACCATCGGTGAGCACACCGCCAGGAGGTCCGGGGGCCAGCACACTCACATAGGGTGCAGTGATCCCGACCTTGGCCAGCGACATGATGGTGGCTCCAGCGATCCCAGACACGGTAGCCGTGCCCTTCGTGGCAGACAGTTTGGCTGTGCCCACATTGGAAGTCACAGCCACCCCGGTCAGGTTTGACTCCACCCGGTTGTCCAACAAAGGCACCCCGGTGGCGAGCAACACACCCACACCGGGAGTGACCATGTTCGCAGGTAAGGCAGTCATGCTGCGGATGTTGAATGACCCCGCCTTCATCAGGGTGTCGTGCTGACCCATCGTGAAGGTCTCTTCCCGCCCTCCGAACAGCATCGAGTACGAGTCAACGGCTCCGCCAACACTTCCCGTTGCGGGGCTTGCGGAGAACGAGGTGGTCCGTGATCCCCCGTTCGTGGGGAGTCCGTCTTTCGGACCTCCAAAGGTGTACTCAGCCAGCCCTGCAACGGTGACCCCCAGGGTCTTGGTCGTGGTGGAGACCGTGTCGCCCGAGTTGATGTTCACTGCCGCCGAGGACTTGAGGTCGATGACCCCAGCGGTGTTGGAGATGTTGCTCCCCTTGACCACTATGTTGTCCACAGCGGACAGGAGGGTGCTCTTTGCACTCGTGAGGCTCAGGGCCGTCTTGCTGTTGGCAGGATCATTGGGGTTCGTGCTCCCGTCTGCGGCTCCTGCTGTGTTTGAGCCTCCCCCGAAGATGGTGACCGCGCCGCCCGCAGACGTGATCTCAACCCCCACGTTGTCAGCCGCACGCCCGGCGGCAGCCGACAAAGAAATCGTCCCCGCCGCCGTTGTGGTCTGGGAGGTGCCGTCTTTGTCTGTTCCCAGGAAAGACCGTTTGCCCGTCCGCAGGTTCTCCTGGACGACGGCGGAACCCTCGCCCTGAAAGTTGGTCAACCATGCACCGCTCTTGGAGAGCGCAATGAACGACTCGCGGGTGGGGTTCGTGGGATCACGGGACCGCACCAGGAACGCCAGTTGGTCACCCAGCGAGTCCGTCGCAGAATCATAGGGGCGGATCACTGTCTGGGAAGTGCCATCTGGCGTGCCGATCTTGGCTACCAGGGGGAGGCCGTAACTCTCGGGATCTGTGAAAGCGTCGTTCCCTACGGCTGTGCCGAGGACGAACTCCACCATGGGTGCATTCGGTGACCTGTTGGTGGGGTCAAGCGGGTTGCCTGGTCCCCCCTCGGTGTCTGGGAGCACGGCTGAAGCAGTCTTGAGCAGACGGTCTACGTCCAGACCGTCGGTCTGCTCAGTGACGGGCAACGTGCCGTCGGTGGTATGAGCCACCTCGATCCGGTACTCCGTAAAGATCCCGACCCCATCAGCGGTGACACCGTTGGACTTGAGGTCCGTGCAGACCCGGTACATCGGCTTGCCACCATAGGTCGCCGAGTTCTTCCCGACGACGATGTTGCCGGACCCGTCCAGAAACAGACCCAAGGCCAACACACTTGGGGGGTCAATCGAGGGCGGGGCCATGAAGTCGGTATCAAAGATATCTGCGGGTTGGGGGAATCCAGCAGCAGTTCGTTGGTCGAGTCCCGCTGGTGAGAGTGGGTTGCCCGCCTCGTCCACCTGTCGGTCTGAGGCGTAGTCCTTACTCGTCCTTGCCAACTGGGTCGGCAGCAGGTTCGCATCCCGTTGGATCATGCCCGAGTAGGTCCTGAACCCTGCGCCCGAGTGAAACTGCTGAAGGCTTCGGACTACGAGTGCCTGATCTTGATCCCGCAGGATGATCTCGTTGCCTCGCCTGTTGGTCAGCGTTGCGCTCTCGGTGAGCATCAGGTCTGAACCCTGCGAGGAGGAGGCGATGATGTTGCCTTTCTCCATCTGCCGCAGTTTGTGCCTCCGCTGAGAAGCCGCACCCTCCAGATACACCTGATCCTTAGATGCCATCCCGAGTTCGTCAGGGGAGTGGCTTCGGACGTTGAGCCAGTCGTAGCCCGCGTTGACACTGGATACATACCACCCCAGGATCACGAACCTTCTGGACCGCCCAGACTCCGCAGGAGCCATGCCGACAAGGCACATGTCCCCAACTTCTGGGATGGCCCCGAGGAAGTGGCGGCTGCCCGCAGCGGGGAAGGTGAGTGGGATCTTACGCATCTCGATCTGAGGCCCTGCAAGCGCCACGAGGTCCACCTCCATGCGCTTGGCGTCCACACGAGTCACCTTCGCGTGTCGGATGGGGAACTGGTGCCCCCCGTTGAGGCTGGCTTGCTTGAGTCCGCTCCTGCCGACCTCATGGTCGATCAGCCCTTGTGTGACCTTGCTCATGCGTCCTCCTCATCTGCCTGTGGTGCGTCGGGGTTGAGCGGATCGTTGAACGCTGCGGCCACTCCTTGCGCGGACCTGCGGATGTCGTCAAGGGACTCCTGGAAATCCTCCCGGATCTCCCCCCGTGCTGAGGTCAGGGTGTTGCCGAGGCTGTTCACGGAGTTTCTCGCACCCTGAAGGGTCTCGGCCAACTTGTTCCCGCTGGAGAGATCCATCATCTCGCCCGACAGTGCCTGCTTCGTGATGGTGTAGCCGTACCCGGCCTTCTCGGCTTCGGTGACCAGGAAGTCGTTGACGGCATCGTCCCCGTGCAACTCGACGAACTCCCCCGTGAATGCCTGAATCCAATGCGAGTTTGAGGTGCCCTTGCACAAGCAGATCGCAGTGTCCGTTAGGGTCAGGGACGCCAACTCCTCCGCACTGAGGGCGACAGTGTAGGACTGCCCTCGACTGGAAGTCGTAACCGGAGTGTTCCTCACATAGACGGAGGGTGAATCACCCTCCGCCTTCAGCGCCGTGATGATGCCTTCCAGAGAACCCACATCCGTCTCCAAGGCTACCGCGAGGTCGGCTTTTGCCTCTACTGACATTGCGGTCAAAGCAAGGCTGATGTCCGCTCCGCCGACGGCGATGGTGGCTGCGAAGAACCTCTCGACAGCCAGCATCGAGGCAGTGTTGGTGGGGGAACCCCCAACCTCCAACAACTTCTTGTAGGACTGGATGGTCATCCCTCGACCGTAAGCCATCGAGCCGTAGACCTCGTAGCCACGGTTGTCCGACACGGGGAGGACGGTGGTGTGTATTGGTTTCTCAGTGTAGAGATCGGTCAGGACCTCTGTGTTCCCGTTGGTGTTGTTCACCTCATAGTCGTAGGCCACCGTGACGGTTTCAATGAAAGTACTGTACGCGGCTTCTTCCTCCGGGGTGGGATCACCAGGCCACGCCCAGATACTCTGGATGTTTTCCAGAAACTCAGCGAGGCTCGCACCCAACTGTGTCGCCAGTGCAGCGACACCCTCGGGCTCTGACATGCCCGTGAGGCCAGGATTATCCGAATCCACCCGGCCCACGGGAGCACCCACGTTCTTTTCGATGGGGATGGGCGCTACAGGCACCAACGCCCCAACCACAGTGGTTTTCTCCTTGAAATAAGGCGTGTTATTTATGTCGTAGCGCTGATTTTTGGTTTCATCTCCGGGAAGACGGAGATCTTGAGGGACAGGCGAGCCGTCCTCATAGAAGTACTCCCCAGAGACTTTAGTAGGCAATCTTCTTGTCCGCCCCGCGATATAGAAAGCCAAAAAAGCGTTGGAGAAATCCTTGAGATCGCCGGGGACATCCAGCGGTGATCCCTGTGTTGGACCATTTTCCTGACTCCACTCGGGGTCTTCAAAGACCCCGAGTGCTTTCGCCAGGTCCATGCAGGCGTTCCAGATCAGCCCGTACCCTACCTGTTCTTGGCTGGTGTCTCCCCCGAAGCGGACAAAGGCTGATTCCGTCACGTCTTGCTTGCGTGCGTCCGCCATGAGAATCTGCTCAAACAAGACCGCCATGGCCTCCTGGGACAGAAACAGCGCCGCCCGCCCGTCACCGCGCATCGCCGCTTTGGTGACTTTGGTGCGTGTAGTGATCCTCTGGAAGGTGATGAAACGGATCTCCCGTGTGGTGACATCAACGTGCCCAAGGGCTTCTCCTTCCCCCCCCTCATCGCCGGGCGGGTTGAACCCGTAGACCCGGAATCCTCGTGAAGGCATCCCTGCCTTCACACCGATCCGGTCACCCTTCTGGTAGAGGGTTGTGAGGCCCCTCATGGCTGAGTCCACGGGTCCGCCTGGGACATCCTTGGTGACCGTCTGTGTCTCTGCGTCAATCCGCACCGTGGAGGGGGACTGGTCTTCTGGCTGCGGGGCTGACGATGAGAAGTACCTGTACTCGCCAGTACTGTCGGCACCCGCAAAGACGTTCTTGAGGTTCCGTTGCAGCCCCATGTAGTTGTTGAGTTGTTGGGCGTCTGGGACCGCACTCTTCAGCCGAGCCCCAACCGCGACAACCAGTTTTCCAAACTCGGGGTTGGAGTCCGGCGATGTCTGAGCCAGTGCCGCTGCCTTCGCTGCCTTTTCGTCATCTTTCCCTTCGGGCATCTGCATCGCCCCGGCGTAGTTATCGAAGGCAGTGGTCACATCCGTCTCTGAGATGATGATGTCGTTCGCGGGGTCGTTGTCCACAGCGAGCCTGTACAGGTCAGGGTTCTCAGGATCACGGCGCAAGGCACCCAGGGTCAAGGCTGTGTCGAAGTAAGTCTGCCCGTTCGTGAAGTACAGACCTCCTGGCATACTTAATGGGTTCAACTTCTCGGAGTCCAGTGCCATCACGACGTTGGGAAAGCCCATGACCCGAGGTGGTCCTGAGGCTCCTTCCTCAGCCCCTTCGATGTCTTCTGGGAAGACATACAAAGGCATCGGAGGATAGTCGCCAGGTGCATTGAGGCGCATGTCGTCCAGGGAAGGGAGGTTCTGGCTGCCTGGCCCCTCACTGCGGTCAGGAAGTCCAGGAGGGAGCCACTTTGCCCGCTTGGCGGTGCCTGTGATGGTCGTCTGAGCGGAAGATCCCGGAGCAAAGGAGTGGCTGAGAGACTTCGCGTAGAAGAAGCAGTCCAGGTGCTCAACCCACACTGGATAGCCAGGTCGCAACTCGGGTCGCATGGGGATCGTGATCTGAGCCGTTCGCATCTCTGCGTTGACGACATCGAGCCGCAAGATGCACCCGATGAACATTTGCTTGGCCCCCGAGTAGTAGTGAGACTCAAAGGAGGTCTCACGCCACCCGTACTGGGCGATCAGCCGCCAGTCTGCGTACTTGCCTTGGCGTGTCCCGAACTCCCCGCTCAGGATGCCCTGGAAGTTCTGCAACAGTGACCCTGAGCCTTTGACATAGGTGGCTTCGGGCTCGCGCTCGGACTCTGAGCACGAGATGAGATCACGGTCCCGGATGCAGTAGACCTCATCCTCGGAGGTGTCCAGGTTATAGAAGGGCGGCTTGAAGACGACATCACCATCCACGTCCTGGTAGAACTCGAAACCGCAGAGTTCCTTGACCGTCGTGGCGATCTCCAGTTTGCTCATGTACTCCGATTCAAACAGGTTGACCTGACCCACACGGCCCAGGTCAAGCGTGTACGCCTGCATCTTCATGGCATCTAACTTGGTGCCTGACGCATCCAGCGCCGCAGCCGTGGTCTCTGTTCCGCGATAGCCGAGGGTCCGCGCCGCTTTCTGCCTGGAGGCTTCCGCTTCATAGTCGTAGCCCTTCGGGGTCTCTACATTGAAGCCTTTGATGAAATCGCTGACATGGGTCTTCTGCATGTCGAACATGCCCAGATAGGACTGCTCCATGGCGTTGAACAGACTTCCGTCCTGGCCGTACATACGCAGCCGCATCGAGGATTCTTGCCAGCGTTTCTCCCACCAGAGAGCGGCGTGCTTGTAGAGGCTCTTGCCTGAGGAGTCGTCCACGGCTGCGATGTTGGTCGCCTGAGAGATCGTCCAGTTCTGGCCGAAGGCTGCCCCGAAGCCGATTCGCATCAGGGTGTAGATGATCCCGTAGGGAGACATAGACGTGAACTTGTGGCCACTAAGATCAATCCCTGCGCCCTCACCGGGAGGGCGCGGCCCGATGGCACTCCCATTGGTGGCAACGTAGAGGTACTGCCAGAAGTGCAGGATGCTGGAGCAGGTGACGCTGGCCGTGTAGAAACCACCGCTGTACTCGTGGGACACCTCAGTCACGACCCCACGGAAAACCTGGTAGTAGGGGTAGACCTGCACATTGTCATCAGCGTTGTCGGCAGCGGGGTCAGTATCCGCAGTCTCATCGGATGCACCCTCCTGGCCCTTCATGGCGTAGCCCGTGACCGGGAAATACCCGCGCATCAGGATCACGACTTCCAGACCGGGATGTAGGACGTAGTTGCCGTCATGTGAGAAGACCGCCGCCTCGTGCCGTGGCACCGCCAGGGTCAGACTTGCGGTGCTGATTGGATCGGTGCTGACGTCACACGAGATGGTTGTGATGTACTTGTTGAAGTCAGTCTTGTCGCCACAGGTCGCACAGACCGCCAACTCCGTGTGCCCGTTGATGAGCACCTTCGCATCCGGGGTGTACCGGACAACGCTCTGGGTGCCCATCTCCCAGGAGCCTGTGTAGGGTCTGTTCTTGATGCTCATGGGGTAAACATACCGCTGGGAGTGAAGAAGGCACCCAATGCCTGCAAAGGCGTTGTGCTGTCCGGGTCTGGGTCTTGCCCTCCGGTCAACTGCTGGGTGCCTGAGAGCCCCAGCAGTTGTAATCCGGTGCCTGCGTCGGCGATGTCAGTGCGGCTGGGAGTACCCGCCATCTCTCGTGCCAACTCGGCTGTTGAGAGTGATCCTGGGGTCACAGACGGTGAGGACTCCGGCAGCACGACAGGGGGAGATTCAGCGTGGTCATATATGCGCCCTACGGTGAACTCCATCGACCACTGGATCCGATTCGGAGAATCCTCCTCGTAGGAGTATTCAAACGAGTCGATATTGCCTACATAGGTCCACTGGTCGTAGTCAATGGCTACTGCACCAACGAACAGCATCGCGTGGGACTCCTCGATGGTGTCGTAGATGTAGCCGTTGTTCCTGTACAGGTGGTAGAGCGAGATAAACTGCTGGAACGCCGCTGAGTCCCGCTTCGTGGCGAACTGGACTCCGGTGGCGACACCGTTCTGACCACCCACACTCGGGAAGCCCATGACCGCGTTGGGATCAGCACCCGCACACCAGGCTCCAGTTGATCCTGAGAGGCTGAGTGTGGGTTGACCCTCACCCCACCGCTCAAAGATGTAGCCGTAGCGTGACTTTTGAGCGTACTGCTGGATTGCCGTGTAGGTCATGCTTATGTCAGTAGGGTTGATGAACAAGGTCAACGGCGGGGTCTGGAGCATCTTCTCGACCTGGTACTTGATGTCAGCCACGGTCACGTTGTCGGCCAGCACGGAGCGTTGTTCTGTACCCATCGTCGTCTGGAGCACCCGCCCAGCAGACACTGTGGTGTTGAGGTTCGTGAGGTTCTCGGAAGCCGTGTTGGCATCCGTAATCGTCGGCACCCCCAGGGCTTGCCTAAGTTCATTGGCCATCGCGTTGTTGGCAGTGGTCTGTTGGGAGCCCCTGCCAATAAGGTTCACGTCGATCTTGCTATCCGCAGGGACCAACGCCTGTGGCACTACGAGCCGCAACGTGAAAGGCGACAACTTCCTCGCCATCTTGTTGGACCCGTCGTAGGGCACGGTCGCCTGAGTCTCAAACGTGTAGGAGAGGTCAGGCCCCACGGAAAGACCGTCGTACCTGCTGGCGATGTACTCGCTGTCGTCACTTGCGTCATCTACCGCCATCGTCTACCTCACATCGAAAAGGGGTTGGTGGTGGTCAATGCCGTGCGCCAGGATTGGATCTCCCGATTCACCTCAAAGGTGGTGGACATTTCAAACTGGTAGGGGGCCGAGGAAGGTGCGGCTGAGTCGCTGACTGTGAAGTCAGTGAACCAGCCTTGGTAGACCCCACCGTCGAACGTGATCTGGATCATGCCTTGCAGGGCCACCTGTCCGTGGATGTCGTAGACGGAGCCATTGTTATGGAACAGCGCCAGGAGGTCCAGGTAGGAGTCGTAAGCCAGGGATTCCCGCCTCGTTCCTCCAGTCATCTCAGGGGAAGTGTTCTCAGCCAACCCGGAGTACAGCCGCATGAAGCCTCCAGTCGTCATGTCGAAGGTTATCTTCTGTGCCCCGTCGCCCCAGTGCTGCTCGACGAACCCGCCTTTGGTCTGGGTGCGCTCGATGATCTTCTCGTAGGAGATCTTCATCGACCTGGGGTTCGTGTGCAGGACCAGTTTCAGGTTGTCTGGCAGGATGCTCGTGATCCCATCGGGCGCGATGATGTCGAAGACCACTGGCCTGACCCCACGACCCGAAAACTCGTCCTCGGCTCCCGCTGGGAAAGCCCCTGAGAATAATGGTGTTCCTCTCGCCATCCGTCACCTCACGCTTGTTCGGCTGCGCGGAGCGCACGTTTGACCATCGCGAGTGTCTTCTGGGGGTTCCCAGACTCGTTGATGGTGAGGTTGGAGATGACGATGCTACGCCCACCCCCACCAAGCCTGTCGATTGCACCACCAGGCTTTGCCCCGAAGAAAGAGTCCTTGTCGTCGATGTGGGTGATCATGCCCCCGTTCGCGTCCCCCGTGTAGAGGAAGTCCTCGGCGCTTCCTTCTGGGTTGAGCGACGTGGCTGATCTCAACAATCCCTGTTGTTTTAGGCGTTTTTTCTCCTCTGCCGACAGAGTTTCGCCAGCGGTCATCCGCCTTATTAGATCTTCACTACCATCCGGCCCCAGTACGGACTTGAGCAAGTCTATGTGGGTTTGTTTCCGGCTTTCAGTCAGAAGTTCATCATAGGTAGTCTGGGCGGCGGCTGAGGCTTGCTTCAACTCCGCCAACTTCGCCTCCGACGCAGCGTCCCCAGTCTTAGTCAACGCTTGCAGTGCTACTTGATCTGCCTCAGCCACCGCAGCGGCATCCTCAGCCACTCCCAACTCGGCTTTGCGTGTCTCCTTTGCAGTAGCGGCCTCGTCGTTGGCTTTGTCCTGTGCAGCAAGAAGTTTCTCAAGGGCGCGAAGCCGATCCGCATCAAGCGTATCCAGCGCTTCGCTGCCGGTGATGCGACCTTCCGCGACTTCCGTCGTTAACGAGTGGGTTCCAAGCACACCCACCATGTCGGTGTCCTCAGACTGAACCAACTCTTGGAGCCTACCGCCCAAGTTACCATAGAGGTCATTCAACTTGTTTAGGCTGGCCTCCTCGACAGAAGCCCCTCCTCGGAGGTCCCGCTGAAAGTTTTGCTCCGCCACCTGCTCGGCCCCCAGGCGTTCCAGGTCCGCACGCGCCTTGTCTATGTCCTCCGTCTTTGATCCAGGAGTCCTTTCAAGTTTCCTTACTTCTCCTTTTTGAGTTGCGAGTTCGTCCGAGAGAGCCTTTTCCCTTTCTAAGGACGCCGCCAGTTCCTCGGCACCGGTGAGGAGGTCGGGGATTATAGTGCGAAATAGATCCGCCATGTTGGTGATCCCGCCACCGATCCAGTTGAGCAACCCGGCGATATTGGTGCTCAAGATATCCCCGAGGGTCTCGGTCGCATGGAGTTGTTGTGTGGCGATATCGAGGGCTGGAGCGGACGCCTCCTCCAACTTTTTCTCCATATCTTCGCTCATGTATTCTGAGCCGCCACCTATTTCCTCTGCGATCTCTGCGTACCCTGGCCCCCCTGGGCCGTACTTGTCCGGGGCATCTGCCTGCATCCGCGCCCCGACGCGGTTGAAGATGGCTCCCACTACTTTTTGTTGTTCATTTTGGAGTCCCGTCAACTCCTCAATAGCCCTCCGCTCCCCAACACCGAGTTTCTTACCGTCCAGCCCTGTCTCAAAGTCCTGGAACCCGAGCACACCCATGGCCTGAGCCACCTGGGCTGCGATCTCCCCACTCCGATCGAGTTCGGCGAGAGCATCAGCCCTTTCCAGGTGGGTGCCCCCGATGCCTGCTGCGAGGTCGGTCAGCGTCTCAAAGTTAGTCATGTTTGACCCGGCTTTGTCCATTTTGTTCATGATGGCACCGACCTCGATGCCCGAGAGTGATCCCAGTTTTTCCAGGTCGATGTCGGCGATCTTGACCTTCTCCTCACCGAAGCCCGCCGTACTGCCCAGCAGCCCTGCTTCCCGCATGATCTGCTTTTGCGCTTGGGTCATGTCAGTGAAGGTTCCAACAAGTTGTCGTGTAGCCGTAACGTCGATGACGTTCCCAAGTACTTTTCCGCCAGTCCTGGCAGACTTGTATCTCCCCTCTGTGCCCATGTTTCGGAAGGTGCCTTCCATCCCAATGGTCTGTTTCGCAAGGTCTTCGCCCAGGATCTTGGTCAGGCCGATCAGGAGTTCGCTCGTGTCCTCCAGGCGGAAGTTGTAGAGGGCCATGTTCGCCCCTGCTTCCATGACTGCCGCAACGAACGAACGAGTGTTCATGCCCGCCAGCAACGCTGCGCCCCCAAAGTGCGCCATCTGGTCGCCCATTTCTTTGATCCCGTAGCCATACTGCTCGTACATCCGGTTCGTGAGTTGAGCCAGTTCCCCAGTCTCCATGCCCAACGCTCTGGTCTGAACCTGAGCAAAGGCCATCACCTGGGTGTAAGCATCCACCTGTCGGGCAGCCCCTGTGAACGCCTTCATCTCCCCAATCGTCAGACCCTGCTGGTGGAATGCGTTCATGGAGGCGATGATCTCCTCCCCGGCTGTTGACCAGGCGCGAGACACACGGCTCGCTGCGTCTCGGATATCCTCAAGAGTATTAGAGACGCTTCCTCCAGATGCGTTGAATGCGTCGAAGCCCGACACCCCTTGCAGGATCGCCTTGTTCCACACCTTCGTCTGGTTGACTGCCGCAGCACCCACCGCCACAAACACTGCGAGGATGGCGACGACGGCTGCAATCCCTGCCGCTGCCCCCGCAAGACCCATGGCCGCCTTGCCCAGACCGGCCACAGCAGTACCCATACTCCCGCCCATGTCACCGCCCTTGGCGACTGCGGCCTTGCCTCCACTCATCATCGACGGGGCAGCCTTTTTGATCCCGGCAGCGATGGACTTGACGAACTCACCACCGTCAGCGCCGCCGCCAGTCAGCGCCTTGCTGACCAAGTCAGAAAACTTCTCACCAGCGTCCTCTGCCTTTTCGGTGAGGCTGCGTGCAGCCTTCTCCATCCCTTTGTCGAGAAGTTTGAGTTGGTCTTCCTGCGCGGAGGCTCGTTCCGAGATCAGCCTCCGCATACCTGCCTGCTCCAACTTGAGGTTGGATTCGATGTCCTTGCGCTGGGCCTTCAGCCGTTTCTTGGCTTCCTTGTCCTTCTCCTTTGCGATTGCCTTGTCGAGTTTCGTGAGTTCTTTCTGGGCATTCTTGAGGTACCCGAGGTTGGCCTTCCACTTCCCTTTCAGTAGCGCGGCTTCTACCTTGTATCCGACCCTGAGAGCATCCTCGTGGGCTTTGGAGTACTCGGTCCTGGCCAACTTCTGGGTGTCTCTGATCGCTTTCGTCAACCCTCTCGTCGCACCCGTGCCCACAGCCTTTTCGACGTCCCGCTGTGCCCTGTTGACGTTGCGGACGTTCAACGTAAGGTCTGCGGCGAGTTCGATGGGCAGTGACATGGTAGGGGCTCCTTACACTCGGGAGGGTGGCATAGACTGACTATGGCTTGAGGCGTGGCCTTCGGCGGCTGATCTTGTCCTGTAAGGACTCGGGCTTATCGGGCTTTGGGGCTTCCGTGCTGCCAGTTCCGGCTTTCTCGGGTCGCCCAGACATGCCGATCCACCCCACACCCACATCGGTGTCGAGGTACTGGTCAAAGCGTTCCCGTTCGGGAGCACCCTGCTGCCGACGGGCTGCGGGCTGCTCCAGGATCTCTGGGTTGATCTTAGCCAACTGCGCTGGGGTGTAGCCCACGATAGTGGTATGCCCACTGATCCCACGCTCGTCTGACGCCCTCCGGGCTTTGTCCAGGGCTTCCTGGCGCTCAAGGCGGACAGCCTCGTTCTTGGCGCGGTGGTGCTCCTTGTACTGATCCACCATGTGGTCGTGGTAATCCTTCTCGCCACGGACAGCCCGCATGAGTTCGTCCTGCATCTCATCCACGCTTTGCGAGGCGTGGACCTTGGGCACGGTGAGGGTCTGGCCGTTCACGGTAACAGTGAGGGGCTCCTGCTCCTCACGGTCACCACTGATGACCCAGTTCACAGCATCGGTGATGGTCCTCTCTGCCAGGCTGGCCCTCCGCGTTTTCCAGGAGTCCTCAGATTTCTTCAGGGACTTCGCAGCCTTGTTGGACATGGACCCCGCAATCGACCGCGTGTGCTGCCATCTCCGAAGGTCGGAATCAAAGTTGTCTTCCGCCTCATTGTATGCCCACCACAACTCCTGGATGATGTTCTGTGCTGTCTGCGCGGTGGACCGGGGCCGCCGCTTCCATAGGGCGCGGGAGTACCCCTCGTGGCAATAGGCATTGACCATGCGACATGCCCGTCCCAACCTCGCGGACAAACCTGCGACATAGGTGTGCAGCACCTCAATGGTTTCGGCCCTGACATCACGCAACCACTCCTGAAAGACGTAGTAGGGCGTATTGGGGTCCGTCGGATCAATGTAGTAGCCGTCCACCATGTGCAAGGCGTGTGCTATGCGGTGGCGCATCCAGTTGCTTTGATCACCCTCACATCTTGCTATGAGGTGTGGGCGTTGAGGATTGGTTATGGTGCGGAAGGCTATGTGTTGGCCATGGAAATCAACATGCGCCACGAGCACCCCGTCACAGATCAGTTGCTCTACGTCGGCGTAAAGGAACCGCCGACGGTCGGATTCCTGAAGCAAGTGTTCTTCAGCGGCTTCGCGGAGAAGTTCCTCACGGTCCATCGGGCACCATCATCGGGATGGTTTGAAGTTTGGATTCTCCGTGCTGGGCACTCCCTCAGTCTCCGTGTTCTTCACAGGCTGATGAGTACGACCTCGGGGGGACATCTCCTCCTTGGGGAGCCTGTAGGCTTCAACACCACCCACGTCTCCTACCTGTACCGCTTCACGCAAGGGATCACGAGGTTCCTGCTCGGCAGCGTGACGAGCCAAGGCAGCCTGTCGGCGAGCCTCCATGATCCGCAACTCCTCCCCTGCGGCGACCTCGGGATCATCACCGTCCCCGAAAGATGACATCACCTCTCCTGGGACATGCGTGCCGCTGGAAGCGGAGAACGACGAGGGGGCACGACTCGACGAGGGGGCAGACGGCGGTGGGGAT
>Ga0307488_10000413_pt1 | contig 35008 bp, 34 predicted proteins | sample SB02metaG_FD_202248 | JGI IMG/M metagenome (GOLD analysis project Ga0307488, IMG submission 202248) | Sea-ice brine microbial communities from Beaufort Sea near Barrow, Alaska, United States - SB 0.2 | ecosystem: Environmental > Aquatic > Marine > Coastal | place: USA: Alaska | collected...
AAAGAAACAGGTACTGAATTGGAGGCCAAGGTTTCGGATTTTAATATAACATTTGATCAATTATTTCAGTTGAATCATATTCACACTAACCCATATGATTTTTCATCTTTCTCGGTGGATAATGAATTAGGCAATGAGTTACCGCTTTTCGAATGCCCATCGTGCCTCGCTACCGCTACCGGAAAATTAAAAATTAAGTATTTCAAGGCCGATTTTGGTGCGCTACAAGAATTGCCATGGGTGCTCACCAGAAAATGCTCGGTTAGTAGTGGGAAACATCACGACAAATGTAACAATGATGAATTAATAGTAAAGAGTGAACTCGATGATATGGATTCTGGGTGGAAAAAATTTTTGAATTTCGTGGGTTACGGTGCGGCGCGGACCCTTGGAAGTTTTCCAAAGGAGATTGGTGTTGCCGCAGCGGGGGCATTGACGTTGTTCTCCGGTGGTAGTTCTATTTTAATGTTGGGGGCGTTAGGGGGGTGGGTAGCGGTTTGGGTGGCGGCACTTGGGCGAGACGCGCTGACCGACAAGTTATTAAAGGCGCATGAACCAATTCGCGCCGCATTCATGTGCACCGCAGGACGTTGCGGACAATGGTTTAGATATGAGTGCCTTGAAAAGAATAAGCCCAGTCCTGTGGCTGGCGGTTGGGGTAGTTTGGTTTTTAGGAAGCCTTTATTCAGTGAAAATTATAATAAATATCTAAATGAATTGAACCTCAATCTTTCAGTTAGAACGGCCAAAGAAATGAGGGATCTTAAACCGCCGAAGGATGATAAATACCCATCTCTCGGTAAATTAAGGCCGGGTCTTAAAGGAGGGTATGCGACATGGAATGTCATGGACATGGCCGGATATTTGTTAAATGAACTTAAAAGTGAAGGAAATGAATTACTTCTTAGCGCGCCTGGTGGGAATGATGAAATATCTATTCTCGAAAATGACCTACTAAAAAAACGACGCAGTTTGCGCAAAGGTCGCCAAGGGGGCGGGGCGCCTCCAAATGGGGCGCAAGAGGGTGGGGCGCCTCCAAGTGGGGCGCAAGAGGGTGGGAGTCCGGAGTGTGACGAACAAATCGCCAGATTGGCTGAAGGCCTTAAGGACTTTGTTGGGGCCCATAGAAGTTCTTTAGAAATGGCTCATCATGGTCGTGATGGTCGTGATGGTCTTGATGGTCGTGATGGTCCTGGTCCTCGTGGTCGTGATGGTGATGGTGGTGATGTTCGTGGTCGTGATGGTCGTGGTGGTGTTCGTGGTGATGTTCCTCGTGGTCGTGATGGTGATGGTGATGTTCGTGGTCCTCGTGTTCCTGGTCCTCGTGTTCCTGGTCCTCGTGTTCGTCGTGGTGCTGGTGCTGGTGGTGTTGGTGCTGGTGCTGGTGCTGGTCATACCCCACCAGCAGCACAAACTATATCCCCGACGTTAGGATATTATCCTGTTCTCCACCGACCGTGTGCGAAATTAAAATTGACGGAACAGAAAGACAAATTTATGGAGCAATTACATATGTGGAAAATATGTCCCGATGAACAATTGATGCTTCTGGAATATGGTAAAATAAAACCGACGTCTACCGCGGTAATAAGTAAGCAGACGGTTGGAAAATATAGAGAAGAATATAAAAAATTACAGGCAGCTTATATTGACGAGTTAAATATGACAACAAGTAATTTAAATGAAGAGTTTCCTTTCTTGCCGGGTGATTTTAATCACCTCAAGAACTTGACAGTGGCGGGTGATACAGCCGCCGGGTCCAGCAAATATACGACTAACGAAATATCATTGGGTCCGACGAAAAAGAAAACAATTAGCGCTGTCGGGACAATTACTCTGGAAGATGGAATGGCGAGTATGAGAAGTAATACAGGTTATTTTGATAAATCAAAGGCCGAAGATGCAAAGAAAATGGTGAGAGCCTGTATTGGCGACTTCACTAAATTTTTCACAAAAAAACAACTCGAACACGCAGATACTTTCGAAATATTAAAGGATCATATTGATAATGGAGGATTAAATCCGATATTAGAAGAAATCGGGACAATCACTTATCACGAAAATTTAATAGACATGGCGGATTGGATACATAACAACCCTGCTGCGACTGTTGCTGAATACAAGGACGAAATTCGAGCGTTACTGCCTCATCATCATCATCGTGAAACGCTCGCTATGATGTTGAACAAACAAAGGGTTTCTTTTCAAGCCGACCCTTTAAAGATTATAAAATATATCGAGAATGGTGTTCCTAATTTTGATAATATATTTGACAAATATGATGCATTGAACGCCTTAGTAGATAAACCCGGAAACTTGATTGCCATTTTAGAAGCACTCTTAAGTAATAATACGGGTGGTGCCGGTGCCGCCCTTGATCCTGAACTACACGATAAGTTGAAAAAAAAATTAACAAGTTTCACGGAATCTATGAAATCACTCCCTTCGTATTTAAATGAATTGAAGAGATTGGAAGGGCAATACAAGAAGACGCAATTAAATACTGAAATAGAAAAAGAAGAAAAGGTCTCGACAGTTAATTTACTAGACAGTCGTTATAATGAATTAGTTAAACAAGTTGCTGGTGATAAGGCCGCTGTTTTTTGGTATGGAGTGGTGAAATCAGTCACTGATGGGAAAGACATTTACCCAAAGAATCCAAAATTAACTCGATTCCGTAAAAATACAAATGAAGGTATTGGACCCACTGCCGCTGCCGTTGTCGCTGCCGGTGCCGCTGCCCCACCGCAACTTCCTGGATGTCTATTTTTACCATTTGATAGCGCACTTGAATTTAAACTGCGAGATAAAGACTGGTCCGATTTGACCACCGAAGAGCAAGCATATGTTGATACACTGGATCCACTATTGAAAGGGAACTGGGGTGATGGTATCCTGAGCAATTTGGTGGGAAACAACCCGACATATGGAACGCTAATTTCAAAACCTGCTAGTGTCGATAGTATATGGGAAAAATACCGTAAAGAAGTGTTACCGTTATTTTCGTTACTTGCCACAAATCAAACGCAAGAACAAATATTACACAACCAGACTGGGGCCGCTGGGGCCGCTGTGCCCAATGTCACCCAAAAAATAACTCAGCTTATAAATGAACCACCTAATATTCTTTCGGGTACGTATAGTTTATTAGGTGATACATTATGGAAGAAGCCCGTGGATAATAATGGAAATACGATAGATCCGTGTATAATTAAGCTACTCAAGGTTAAAAAAGAGATACTTGAGCGTTGCGATAATTGGTATAAATTGGGTAAAATAGTAAAAACAAATATTAAATTATTAAAGAAACGCCCTAAAGGTAAAGAGGAAGAGGTTGAGGAGGTGACAAGGAAGGCGATTGAAGATACTGACACTAGTCCATCGAGACAATCCGAAAGTGGTAATGAAAGGGTATCTGAATCGAGTCCTTCGAAACGTGATGATACTCCTGTAGAAGAGAAAGAGAAAGAGATAGAGAAAGAGAAAGATAAAGAATCACCAGACAATAGTATACCGTATAAGGATATTGAAAAATTTGGAAATGATTTGTCTAAGTTGGAGATGGAACTACAGGATAAAATCGACGCTCTCGATAATCTTAGTAAACATATAAATCGTTCTGTGAGAAGTGATAGAGTAGACGAAGGTGAACGTCGTCAGAGAGAACAGTTAGAATACGAACGTAAGTCGACTGAATTATCTCTCTTCCGTGTATATGTAAGGGAGCGCGGTGAGGCCCTTATGATTTTAAAACAACTTTCTTCTGAATTAATTAAGAGGGATAAGAACCTCGAAATAGACAAACGTACTGAAAATGATAATGCGAAGGAAAGAAATATGAGAAGTCTTCAATCGACAATGTCTGAAATTGTTCAAGATGACCAGTCGGGTGGCAATGTTTCTCTTAAATCTATAAGAGACCAAGGAATTAATGAACTAATGAGAAAATACAAAGAAAGAGACGCTATTGCCGAAGAGAGTAAAAGAGGGTTAATTAGAACAGAAATGAAGGGTGGTGATGGATTAGTAAATTTATTATATATGACCAAAGGAAATGATATTCGAAAGAAACGTACTCGTCGGCGGAAGGCAAAGGATTATAAAAAAAAGAGAACCAATAAGAATGAGGGTTGGCTGCCTGCTGCTGAGAGGTTCTTTTCCGGCGCGAGTTAATTCATTCCAATCCCTAATGGTATAAATGTTACTCATTGATAAATTACAGCGGGCACATATGGGTCTCAAGTTCTCGATATCCAATGTCCCTCCTTTAGAAGCTGGTATATCATGACCAACATGGAAATCGAATGTATTCATTCTATTTTTACACCATCTCACATAGCACTTTGATTCGTATTTTTTACCGACTGTATTTAGCCAACACTGCTCTCTAATCGCTTTAGGTACAGTCATTCTCTTACCCATTATCTTATAAAATACATCGATCCTTTAAATTTAAACAAATACGTTTAAAGGATTATATTTTATTTATTACTAGTTTATAAAATGTCTCGAGAAACTCAAATCGGTAATCTAGGTGGTGGTATCAGTGATGAAGATTCGAAATTGGTCGATTCTATACTTAATGACATTAATAATTCAGGTCGCCCACAGCAGCAGCAGCAGCAGCAGCAGCAGCAGCAGCAGCAGCAACCACAGCAACCACAGCAGCAGCAGCAGCAGCAGCAGCATCAGCAGCAGCAGCAGCAGCAGCAGGCGATGTCTCCCGAACAGGTTCAAATGATGCAACAACAGCAACAACAGCAACAACTACAGCAACAACAGATGGCACAGAGACAGCATATGATTAACCAGCAACAGGGTATAGCACAATCCAATATTAATCAAAAAATGAATTTGATTAATAATGATAGTAATGATATTATTGATAATATCAAACTGGAGGCAAAAAATATTATGACGGTTGTCTTTTTATGCGTGATACTTAATATTGATCAGGTTGATAATTTGCTAAAATCGGTTTCCATATTCATTTCTGAAAGTGGCGCATTAAATATGCAGGCTGTATTTTTAAAGGCACTGGTTGTTGGGATATCATTTTATCTGATAAAATCTTATTTACTTTAAAAACGAACAAATCTGTTCAATAGATTCTATTTTTTTTGCGCATTTGTTAATTGTTACTTCAGATATTTTACAGATTTCCGAGATATTTTTTTTATCAATATTACTACCGTTATTCTTAAGATAAAGATAAATACACCCTGAAGCCATTGCTGGTGGAGTGTTATCATTAATTAAATCCAATGATTCACATAGTCTAGCCAGTTGTTTTATCTCCAATATGTCAGAAGGAATTACTTTTAATTTATGACAAAATCGTTCGATAAAGTCATGTAGATTAATACTTTTTTGAGGTTGAACTCTTGTCCGGTCTTTACTCATCCGTGTAATTTCAGTAAAATTCTTACATCCCTTAGTCATTATTTTGTTATCGATATTGAATAAAGCAGATAATTCTCCTGTAGATCGTGGTACTCCGCATTCCTTACAAGCGAAATAAATACACGCAGCAATGATTCCAATACGATTTGCTCCTCTTGAAATTTTAGTTTCTGAGATATTGAGGTAATAAGACTGTGCTGTTTCTGAAATTATTTTTGGTAAATCAGATTTCATACATTTTTCTGAAATATTCATATAAACTTTATACAGACTCCTTTCCTTGTAAGGCATTGAGTTCCACTGCTGATAGCGATTGACACGATTCATCTTATAATTAAAATCATATTTGATCGTGGTACCCAATGAAGATTTAGGTAAGAGTACATTTGTAGGCATACCACATCTTGTCATATTGACATTTGAATCCTTATAATTCTTCCACTCGGGTGTGTCGATTATATTACTTATACAATTTTTACAAATTTTACATGTAATCTCGAGTTTTTCAGATAACTCGTAATTTTCTTTCTTTTCACAACATTTAATCTCACGGTCGACTTTATTTATTTTATCTAAGTTTTTGAAGTAATCATCAAAGGTCGTATCGTCCATGAATCGTTTAACTATCTAGAAATATGTTTAAGTTAATTTATAAAAATATACACATAAATAAATCAAATTTAATGTATATTAATGAACTAATATCAGGTTTATGGATAGGTGACACTGATATTTTAAATTCTAAAAAATTTATGGATGATAATCAAATAGGTATAATATTAAATTGTACAACGTACTTTGATTTTCCAGAAACATCCAAGATAAAAAAAATACGTTTACCGTTTTCAAATGATAAAAACAATGATAATGATCTTATCTTATTAAGACAAAACAAAGATAAGATATTATCATTTATAAATGATAATATTGATAAATATAATATATTGATCGTATGTTATGATGGTAAAAGTATATCACCATTTATAGTCGCTCTTTATATTGCCGAATATAGTAAGATTGATAAAAAATCTATTTATGATATTTTATTGACTAAAGATAGTAATTTATCGATGTGGTATGATTTATCATTGTTTTACAGCTAAGGTGACACCTCTTAAATTCAAAGTACATTCAGAATTAGTTTATTTAATTAATTTCATAAGTTTCATGTTTTGATATTGAATTATTGTATCGATATCTTCCATAGCTGTAGTATCCCTCCATGGTATTTTATTACATTTTTCATTAATCACGGGTCTATCCTCATCGTATCTTGCGAATGATAAATAACCTTGTTTATTGATCATATTGTTATGATTTTTACAATATTCAGATGCGTTTTGTATCTTCCAAGGGCATCTGCGGTCAGAATAGCGAGGTCCCATTACTCTTGCACAGCATATATTTTCTCCACTGGTAGGCTCCTGTTTTTCATTCCCGTCTATAGTTATTTCGGTTTCATTTATTTTTAGATCTATAAGATAATTTAATGAAACTTCATCAAAATGATATTCTTTTAATTCTGTTAGTAGGTCTTCTTTTAGTTTGAGTTTTAATAGATCTCCGAGATTCATTAATGCGTTTATGATTAATCAAACGGTAAGCAAAAATCAAATTTATCACTCTTTTCAATTACATTATCGATAATAGTAGCAAGACAGTCAGAAACGACTCTCTTAGTTAAAATATCATCGATATAATCGTCTATTAATTTAACTATATCTTTTAAATTCAGGTCCGATAAATAAACATTTTTGTATTTTTCATTTATAATCCCTCTAAAGTTCGAGTTAAAATCAGGTTGTCGGTGAGTTTGGTTATTGGAAGACTTACTTTCTGAAATTAAGTGAACTGGATTAGCGATTAGTCTCAGGCATTCCATGGTAATATATGTATTTTAGGATAATTATTATCATTTATGGACTTAAAATTAATGACAAGTTTTTGTTCTTTATCATTGAATATTACCTCGGTCGCCTTATTCTTGATGACTTCAATAGATGGAATGGATTTATCTTTCAGAAAGGGTCTATAATTCCTCGAGAAATAATCATTTAGTTTTTTTATTTGTGCCTCTCTCTCAAAGTAAATTATATATCGGTTATCTTTGGGAATCATTTTTTTTTGATATACGAAATATAAACCAATAAGATTGATATCATTTATTGAGTAAAATATAATATCTCTGTATACATGAATATTAGATAAAGAGATATCATCTATATTGTTTAAAACAAGTTTCATTAATTATTAATAATTATTAATTATGAATTATAAACTCATCTTAAATAAATTATTAGCCTATAATAATTTACCTAATTTGATATTATCTGGCGTGGATACGATTGATAAATTATCTATTTTAATGGATATATTAATAAAAAAAGATGAATCACCACCTATATCACTAGAGAAACACGATATAAAATGGAAATCAAATAAGACCTATAAAATATTCGACATGAATAATGTTAAAAATAAAAATAGCAAGATGTTTTTCGATATTATTAATGAAATAACCATATCTAAAAATTATTATACAAATACGAATCGTATAGTAGTCTTAAACAATTTCAATAATATACACGTCAATATTCAGAATAAATTCAGAGTTATCTTTGAAAAATATAGGGCGACCACTGTATTTATATTAATTACGAGTCGTTTTAATAGCATTATTGGACCCTTGATTAGTAGGTTCTTACTGATAAGAATAAATGATGATTCACGTAAGGGAAAAAGGTCTATATCCAGAGTGTATTTAAATGATTTACCTTATGAAAACAAAAGTGTTATTTATGATAAAATATATAAATTATCGAATATCAATGAAATAATTTATTACTCTCAATTTTACAATGGTATTTTAATGAATCATCAATCAATTTACGATACAATTTATAGAAGTATTACATTAATAGAGTGTATTACTAAAGAAACATTGTTACAAATAAAACAACTATCTTATAAGATAGAAAAATATAATATTAAAAATATTCATAGAGAATTATTATTATTATTTCTGAATGATTTAACATTATCATTCAGTGTTCAATTAAGAATATGTAAATTAGTAGCTGAATGTGAATATAATTATCATAGTTCATTCAATACTATTTTGAGTATAGAGAATTTCATAGTTTCATTAGTCACTGTCTTTAACGAGAGGTAAGGAAATATATAGAGAGCAGGAAGAACATGTTCTTATTGTTCGCGATGCAGCACGAGTATAATAAGATTAACCATAGGAATAATCTTACGGCTGGCCATGCCATCATAGATTTAACCGGTTTCAATATCGGACCGAGAACTGAATTAAGTTTTTGATCTAAATCACGACCCAAAACTTCGGTGGGTGCCCAATTAATTAAAATCAGAGCCATAAGGACCATTTCAATAGGGTGACTGTTTCCTTTTACAAAAGAACCAAATTTTCCAACAACATCAACCATTATTTATAACAGGTAAATATATTTTTATTTTACGTAAATATATTTTTATTTTACGAAAATATATTTTTATTTTACGAAAATCATTTAAACTAAATTATGTAATTATGAATTAGTTATGGATTTATATGAAATTCTTGGTTCAGACAAAAATTCGACGACAAAGGAAATAAAAAAACATTATTATTCATTATCTAAAAAATATCATCCTGATAAAAATAATGGTAAATCAGATGAAAAATTCAAACTTCTATCCGAGGCATATTCTATATTATCAAATCCCAAAAAAAGATATCTTTATGACATGAAATTACTATTCAGAGATAATTTGGGAGATGATTTTATCGACCATTTCTCAGATGAAGAATTAATCATCCTACATAATTATTACCAATCACTAAGAAACTCAACTGAATTCAAGTTTCTTAAATTATTATTTAATTCGTTGCCCTCCCATTTGAAAGATAGTGTCATGAAGAAATTCAAGGGTCATGGGAGACAATCTCTAATTGATATCTCAAAAATAAAATATATATATGCTATCGATCTAAATGAAAACTTTGAAATTAATCTAAATCGATCTTTAAAAGATGTTTATTTGAATACATACAAAGAACTAATAATAGTAACAAAATCCAAGTCATATAATATATTTATTACTCACAGTGATTATACGATATTAATCCCTTTGAAATACGATTTATATTTAACCATTCATATTAAAACTATTTTACCTGAAAACTATTCACTGAACGGACGTGACTTATATTATAACCATAGGATAAATCTATACGAATACTATTTTATTGATTTATTCCCTATCACTCTTCCGAATGACTTTAAGATTAATTTGATAAATTCAGAAGAATTTAATAGTTCTGTAAGGATACCATATCTAGGTATCAAAGGTGAAGGTGAAGGTGTATCTAGTAGAGGTGACTTATATATTTATAAGGGATTAGATTTAACTATTCCGAATAAAGATCATTATCGTGAAATATTAAAAGAAATCTTTACTTAATATAAATAATGATTGATACTCTAATTTTATCAGGTGGTGGTCCATCAGGTATGGCTTATGTAGGTATTTTCAGAGGTCTTTTCGAGCGAGACATTATTCAGCGCAATGAAATTAAAGAAGTGATATCGACATCAGTCGGTATGATTTTTGCTATTTTATATTTACTAGACTTTTCAGTAGATCAGATGGAGAAAATAATTTTAGAAACCGACTTTGAGGATATATTTAATATGAATGAATTAGAAATAGATAATCTGCTAGTAAACTACGGACTGTTTAATAATAAAATGATTGGTGAATGGATTAATATTTTATGTAAGCATAAACTAGGTAGGGAAAATATAACTCTTAGAGAATTATATGATATCATACCTGTAAAATTTACTGTCAAAGTTTATAATGTCACACTTGGTAAGTCAGAATACATGTCTTATGAAAATGAACCTGACTTACATATATCCAAACTAGTTATGATAACTACGGCGATACCTTTTTTATTTCAACCTATTTTGTTAAAGGGTAATCTATATATAGATGGCGGAATCAAAGGGCATTTTCCGATTGAGGGTTGTCATTCGGAAAATTATCTAGGAATTATACTTGAGAGTGCCACTTGCAATCCAGAGAGTTTCCAAGTAGTCGAAATGTTTCCAATATTTGGATACATTATAAGTTTAATGAGTGATAAAGATAATAATTTAGAAAAATATGATACAGATAAAATTATGAAAGTTCCAATTAATCTTGGGTTTAATTTTTCATTCACAAAAGATAAAAAAAAAGATGTTATTAAGACTGGATATGATAAATGTATTGAATTCATTACTTAAAATGAAATCTTCTCTTGTAATCCACGATGGAATCCTTGAGAGATGTTTTATTCCACAAGATATATCGACTCAATGAACCTGCTGACATGGGGTTTTGCCAATTCTCATTTACTTTATGACGATTCATATATCTTTGTTTCCTGGCTTCGTCTTTATGTTTTGTAAAATCACTCTGACCCGCAGCACCAAAATGTGTTGTCTTTTTCTTTTTCTTTTTTCCACCTTCATAGAAGATAGCCATATATTTCTTTTTTTCATTAGTACTTTTCTTAATAGTTACTGTTTTATTACGACCTTTCTTAATAGTTCGATTCTTCTTCATTTAATAATACTAATTTAATTATTTTACGATTACTAAATTAAATCGCATACAAGCCTCATATCCGTTCACACCCCCATCTTGTTTTTTCTTACCATAATTCAGACCAAAGTCAGACTTCTCCTGCCACTTCTTTAGTGAAGTCTTGACAGAAGACATATCCGGGATATTATTTGGTTGTCTACCCAATACCTCTGCACACCATTCAGAGAACTTATCATAGAGAGTCTTGAATTCTGTTGGAGCCACCTTAGTAACATTATCTGCTGATTTGATATTATCACCGATATTACATTCCTGCTCAATCCACTGACCGATGATATCATTATCACTCCGATATTCGTTGGTCTTCGCCTTAATTTCAGCTGGTATAGTAATACTATTGATATCATATTCCCTCCAGTTAGGTAGTAACTGAGCATATAATGGGATTACCCACATCGGAATCTTATTCTTAATACCCTTATCCTTTTGATAACGATGAAGAGTTTCATTCACATCAACCTCATCATCGACAAAGCGAGAGATGAAATCTACAACCTCTAAGCGACGCCATGTACCATCGTCGTTTGAGGGAATATTGGGTAAATCATTACACATACAGATTAACTTAAACTGAGGTGTAAACTCAAACGGTTCCTTGTATAAACCACGAGCTGAAATTTTATCATTGCCCGTGATTTCTTTCATTTGACCGACATTAAGAGTCTCATTTACATCTGGTTCCTGCATTACACAGAGACGCTTTCCAAGAGTTACAGCCATCTCAGGAGATGCCGCACCAGAAGCCTTTCTCTTTTGAGTTAGGAGAGAGATAGGCATATTACAGGCATACTGACCCATACACATCGATACTAGATCAATCAACTTTGATTTACCATTACCTCCTGTACCCGTCCAGATATAAAACCCTTCATCGCGATTTTCACCAGATAAACACTTCGCTAAGAATTTAAGAGTATATTCTTTTACAGATGGTAATGGAACAATCTTATTTAGGAAATCATCCATATCATCATAATACTTATTATAATGTTTCATCTCAGGGAAAGCAGTCAGATCTGGATTATTAAATGATTTTATCATATCGTCCATCTTAATCGGCATATCAGATTCCTTAACTGGGAGATTAACTCTTGTAGTCATAGTAACATAATCCTCAGGTCGTCCTTCCCTGAATATATTGTTTTTCAGATCATAAATACCATTCTCAAACCCCAAGAGACTCGTATCCGTATCAAACTTCTCCATAACTTCTTTCGTGTAAAAGAGGTCTCTTAAATTTTTCATTACACCATTGACATAATTACCCTGTAAGAGTTTCATCATTATTAGACCGATATTCTTTAATAACTTACCGTATCCACTTTTACCTTCCATTACTTCAGTAGCGTCCATACCCTCCTTCTGGATGCGTTTGATCTCTTTATCTGTTTCAGAATGATATTTACCCTGATATTCATAATATAATTTGTAGATATCATCGTGAATACGAGTTTTAAGAATCGTTCCTTCTAAAGTTCTTTCCCATCGATGACCACTAAAATGATACCATTCATCCTTCACATTCACAGAAATAAATTCATCTTTGTAATATTCATAAATAACTTTCGCAACCAGATAATCAGCATCGGGTCCCGCCCTAACAGATTTATCAACAAAGGTCTCTAAACTTTTATTCTTTGCTTTGAGATACATCTTTTCATTATCATTCTTCGCCCAAAAGTGAAGGGATGCTTCACCTACTCTTTCACCCGTATGAGTCGTATTAATACTATTCCATTTTGAATCACAAACATTAGGATCATATGAAGATGCTTGCCTACTAAACTCTTTCCAATCTTCCAGTAAATTTACATTGATATTACGAAGACATAGAGCAACAGAGAACCATTTACCATATTCAGATGCCCTTTCCTTAGATAAACACTTCACCAGACCCTTGACTAATTTTAATTTTTCTTCTTCAACAATCTTAAATGGATTAATTACATTGTTATTATCGACGTAATACGCTTTACCGTAAATATCATCATCATTCATTGTACTGCTACTCTTCTTTAACGCTGTCTGTTTAAATGTGTTTGCGAAATCGGGTTTATATTTGATATTGCTTTCATTACGATAGCACATCGATGCTAGTTCTAAAATATTCTTAGGACAACTATAAAATTCATCTTCGGTTAATTCATCTGGAAACCCATCTTCGGAAATTTGGAAGACCTTTGTAACTAGGTAAGGAGACTCGCCCTTCTTACCACATCCATAGAGTTGCCACGAAGAAAATGAACTATCAAGGATATGGTTTGTATCATTATCAGGACCAATCTCTGATGTATCAGAGAATATCTCTTTGATCTTATCATCCTCCTGAATAATGGAGATAATCTTTTTGAAGGCTGGTTTTTCAATGAGTATATCTGGAAAGATTAAATGAATACCATCCTTTGATAGATAATCTCCCTTTGAGCACGGATACGGTTTCACTTTTTCCATGAGTAAAACAGAATTTGTTCTTTCATTGTCAATATTAATACATTCGCTTATTTTGCGCCATAGATATTCAATTAACTGTTCTACAGTGTCTTCCGTATATTGTCTCTCTTCAATCACAGACTTGTATTTTAAATCAATATCAATTACAAAAGGAAATATATCATTCATTTTTTCAACGAGTGGTTTAGATACATTGCTGGTAGAGACTAATTCATAGAATTTAGGAAGATCCTTTTGAGGAATGTGCCATTTACCACCATCCATCGATGTATGAGTAATGGGTTTCTCAATTGTATTTTTTGGGACGATGAAGTTTTGTAAATATTGTTCCATCCTCGAATAATGTTGTCTTATATTTTTTTCTTTAATTAAGTTAAACGAAATCTATTTATCAAATTTTTTCAAAGTTTATTACAAGTTTCTATCTAATTAATTTGATAGATTGTTTACAAATCAAATTTTTAATTTTCTAAAAAAATAAATGAGTTTTAAATCATTTTAAGATTAAAGAAAAATATACTAATAAATGTCGAAGGATGCTCTAAAACGTATTATGAACAAAGATATGAAAGATATTAAAAAACTTAATTTATCGGAACTAGGTATTCATATAGAATTCAATGAACAGGATATTATGAAAGCGACAGCTATTATCATAGGTCCCAAAGATACTCCATATGAAAACGGTATTTTATATTTTGTTATTGAATTTCCCACTAATTATCCTTTTAGTCCTCCAAAAATAGGATATTTATCTAGTAGTCGTTATCGTATTCATCCTAATTTATATGTAGGAAGGTCACACGATAATCATATTGGTAAAGTATGTATATCCGCGATTAATACATGGTCGGGTCCAAAATGGACAACTGTAATGCACATTGGCTCTGTTTTATTATCGATACAATCTCTATTATGTAATAATCCATTACATAACGAACCCGGGTTCGAAAATGAAATCGGTCAAAGGAATGATTACTATAATCAAATAGTAGAATATGATACTTATAATCATTTGATTCTAAATAATGGATTCAATATCCATCCACTTTATAAGTCGTTTACCGATATTATTAATGATCATCTTAAGTCAGAAAAAGATAATATCTTGAAAAAAATAAATGAATTATGTGAAAAATATCCAGATCCTATTAAGATTTCACTGAATATATATGGTCTTACTGTACCAGTCAATTATAAGCGTATTCAAAATGAACTTTCCACACGATTGAATGGATTAATTACGTCTTGATTTCTTCCGTGTCTTCTTTACCTTCTTTACCTTCCTTGTCTTCTTTGTCTTCCTTACCTTCCTTACCTTCTTTGTCTTCTTTGTCTTTCTTCTTCTCCTTTTCTTACCCCCACCATCGAGTTGGGTGACATGTTCAGTCAAAGATGGTGCGGTTGATGCAGTTATTTTAATATAACCATTTATTGGTGGACCTATAGCACCTGTTTGTGTAATTTTAAGCATTTGAACACCGTCTGATCTACGATGAACCTGCGTGTCATCTAATTTAAACGTGGAGGATGCGGGTAGCTTTTTATTGTTCCGCAACTTCGATAAAGAACTCTGTTCGATTGCATAATGGACGGTTATGGGTCCAAGCACCGTGAATACCTGTTCCCCTGTGCCTCCTGCCGTTCCGCCGGCCGTTCCTCTGGCCGTGCCTAGTCGACTAGCAGCACCTATACTATGTTCAATCAATCGCAAATTGTCATTGGTTCCATTTAACATTTTTTTTGTAAGGCGAGCTTTATTCGCTAGTAGTTGGAATTTTGGGTCAAACTTGAAATTTACCCCCAAATTTTGTCCCATATATTCTTTACACGCAGCCTTTTCTGCTTTGAGATTATCACTTAGTTCTATACTCCTTTGCTTTACCGTATCTAATTGATCATTCAGAGGGTCCATTGTATACTTATAAAATTATAAAAAATTTGATTTAAATATAAGTCAATATAGTAAATATCAATGGATAATTCTGAAACGCATTTTTGTGGTGAATGTCAAAACATGACTTTCCTGTATACCGATGAAGATAAACAGTTAATTCATCACTGTAAGGCGTGTTTAAAATCCGAACCCTATAGTAAAGAGAATAACTGTATTTACTCAATCGATTTTAAGAAATATGATAATTCAGAACATATCAATAACAATAAATATATCGCTCACGATATTACCCTACCAACAATCAAGGGTAATGCAAATATAAAATGTACTAATAAAGAGTGTGAGTCAATCACAGGTAATAAAGAATGTGATATCACATTTATTAAATATGATATAGAGAATATGAAATATATTTACATCTGTAATTATTGTGGTCAGAAATGGACAAGCAATTAACTTCTTCTTTGAGTCTTCTTATATTTTCTAGATCTCTTTTTCGATTTATTTTTCTTTATTCTTTTATATTTCCTTTTAGATCTCTTTTTTATTTTTTTGCTTTTTTTGCCTTTGGCTGAACCCTCCGCAATATTTGTCATTAAAAAGCAGTCAGACCCTCCCATAAACCCACCCCACCATTTTTCACGCTTTACAGGACCCGTGACTACTTTTTGGAGGAATAAATATCTTATGGATGATACCCAGTCATTGCCGACAAATACTGAGTTTGTTTTACTGAATGATTGCTGAACCGAAAATAATTCCTGAGAGAAATCTCCAAATAATTTCAGTGCGAATTTCTGAATAACTTCTCTTATATGTTGTTCTCCTCCTGGCCCGGGAATAATATCTAAGAAACTTGATAAGATATCTCTATTATTTCCTGGGTTAGCTGACTTGATCCGGTTCTTCATTGTGATAAACACTTGTTTCAATATATTAGTTTTGGTTAGTCCCTGACTACCAGGTAAACCTTTGACGCCCAGCGGGAATTCGCTCTCCTTTAGAGGATCTGCTCCATCTAAAGAGTGTATTTCGTAATTGATTGAACCCAGTGAAAGGTCTCCCTTTATACCCGGGGTGATATTAGAAGTCATCAGGACTTTATCGGTAGTTTCTTCTTTGAGTGTAATATTAAATTCCTCACATTTTCCCTTACAGCCCCATTTGGGACATGTTGAACCTGGGTCAGCGACATTAACATGATTACAATTGTATCGTTTTTTCTCCTCAAATAAGTGACCTTTGATTCCCGAAGGAAATTTCTTGTATCCTTTGATATAGTGAGAATCGATTGCTACATTATTCCCGACCGCATCATCGAGCCACGCTTTATCAGACATTGACTGAAGTGTTTTCATGACTCCTGGTTCAACCTTAGTATGTGGTTTATTGCTTAGAAAGATACCTCTATCGTTTTTTTTCATACCGAATTGATGTTTAATAAACGAATCGCGGAGTTTTACATCCGTAATATCTTTATCACCCTCTACAAGATTAATCCACTCTTTCACCCACTTATATTCACTCATTTCTTTATCAAATGTTGTGATACGTGATCCGGGCGGACCATATGCGAATTTAATCCAGTACTTCATGATATATTGTCTTAATCGCTTGACGAGTTTCTTCTCTGCACTGTTGAGCAGGGGTTTGGTTTTCTTAAAAAATTTATTATGAAAGCTTTGGAACTTTGTATCGAATCCATCAATAACGTCCTTCAGTGACCTCCATTTTTTCTTTATGAACGTAGACAGATCTATTTTAAACTTAATAACGCCGCCTTTATTTTGTCCGTCTACTTTCAATATATCAGGTACACTCGTATATTTTGCAAACTTAGTTAGAGCGGAACCTACGTCTTTAAACGATTCGATTTGTGTAGCACTAGTGATCATCGCTTCTAATTGTTTCCCGAATAAAATACTCCGAACATGTGGTTCTTCGGCGCGGATGTCAAGTGTACCAGAAAGTCGCACCTGTTTGGAGAACTTTCCCTCTGGGACATTTGCTTCTGTCCACTCCCACAATGTATACAAACAAGCATCAGGGGCTTTACCTTCCAGTGAAGCATTGATATCCTTTATTTCTTGAATATCATCGGGATCTTCACACCAGTCAACATTGGTAAACGGATAAATGGCTTTCAATTGATCACCGTATTTTATCTTAATCAGTGTCATATCCCAAACTTGTATTTTTTTAATGATAGCTAAAAATGATGATCTCTCTTCTTCCAATTTCTGTTTCTTCTTCACGTCAGAACTCCTTATCCGGCGAGCCCCCCCCCCTTGTTCTTCAAGAGGGGCTATAGCCTGTTTTTTATTTGAGATGTTCTGTAAAAGATTAACCTCATCACCCTCATCGCGACCTCTCTTTGGGACCGATGGTACCGATGGTACCGATGGTACCGATGGTACCGATCGGTGTTTGCCATATTCTTCTAACATAAGACTTTCATGTATAAAATCATATATATCGTAGGTCCTGTCAATATCTTGGAGAATTCTCTCTTTCATCGAGAAAGGTACATCTTTCATGAGATTATTAATTTGATCTTCATCGTCACCATCAGTATATACTACCTTAGATAATTGATCAATCTCAAGATCAGATAATCTATCAATCTCTTCATCAGCTAACGTCAAGGCCACGACATCTTCTTCCCAAACTTCACCGGTATCCGTATTGTACCTTACTGTACCGTGTATGGTCGACCATGATTTGCCGTCGGGTTCTAAGTCCATTGGCCGAACATCGGGATCGGGGTTTTGAATCAGGGCACCGCCCTTCTGATTTATGGCTCGAGAGAAGGTATCTTCGGGTTGAAAGAAATCATGATTACAATCATGAGCTTCGGTAATTAAGAGCGCCCTATATGGCGCCTTTAATATTCTAAGATATTTATCCATTATAACAATAGATATATATAAAATTAATTACAAATCAATTACAATCACAATCTTCGTCTTTTAATTTATCACCGTACATCGAGTAGATTATGGCCAATAGGAAGAATAAAAAAATAACTACTTTGATATCGATACATCCGCATTTTTTTATTATTTTTTGGAGGGTTGGGTTCATTTATAAGTGAACAATAGATTATTAAATTTGATGATTAATGTTTATAAAAAATTAATCATTTAAAATTAATTAAGGAACTCAGTTTAATATGAAAGATGAATATTATTTAACCGATACAATAAGGATGATCGATAACAAGATGGAATACAGAGTAGATGATTGTGAATTCAGACCTATTAAGAATCATAATTGGCATCATGTTTTAAGTGAATACGGTTGGGAAAAGATTCACAAGCAATGGCTCATAAAATTAAACAAATTAAGTGATGTAAAGGAAAGGAATTCTTTGTATGGTGTCCTAGATTGTGATTCAGATGGGGATTGTTTCTTTCATTGTATCTCCAATGCCCTGAATGAAAAAGAGAGAGGTAATGAATATTATAATGGGTCTGATATTCGCGAAATGATATCGGATAATATTACAGTTGCTCAATATGATATGATTATCGGTACCTATCGTATTATGAAAGACGCCGACGATTTTTCTGAAGAATGGGACCCTTATTCAATAAATTCAATCGATGAATTCCGAGATAAAATTAAGACAAGTGGGCACGAATATTGGGGTGATCATATATTATTACAGGTTCTAAGTGCTATTTTAAAGGTGAATATATTTATCTTAAATAACAATACATTTGAACATGATTATTCTATTTATAATACATTAAATGATATCAATAAAGAATATGGTTCTATCTTCCTAATATACGAAGATATGTGTCATTTTAAGCTACTAGGTCATTTTGAATGTAAAATGACATCTTATTTTAACTTTGAGGAAATCCCTTTAGAATTAAAAAAATTATATGAATTATAACTTCGTAATTAATATATTTTGATTATATCGGTATCATTTACTCTATTATTCATAATAAGCTGAATCGTGATCTAATCTGAGATCGTAACTATCACCATCATCATCCGTCACCCATTTGAGGAAGCGATCATTATTCAGGGTATCTTCGAGGAAATCATTTACCAATTCGGTTATTTCTTCTTCGGTTGACTTGTGTTCCCAATGAGCTTCTTTAAAATTAATGTAAAAATCCGCGAACCGATCGCCAACCAACCCTCTTCCCGAGTACCTATATCCCCCCCCTATCCAAGGTCGTTTCAGTTCTCGTAACTCATTTAGAATATCAATTGATGTCCATTCATTACGAAGGACCCTTGATCGTCTTACACGTTTACCTGGAGAAGGTTTGGATTGTCTAAAGGCGATGACAATGAAGTCCACTGCGTAGAAAGGATCTTCACCCATTATTTTATTCACCAACTTGATATCTTGGGACAACTCTCTTACTAACTCTTTCCTTGACCGAAGCATGGGGAAAAGAATGTCGTCAACGAGACCATAATCCAGTCCCTGACCGACAACCTGTCTGAAGAGTTGCTGAATGATGCACGCCGGCATCGTTTATCTTATTCTTTGTTTTAATGACCTTATTTAAAAACGAAATCAAATTTATGAACAATCTATTTTAAAACTTTAAACGATGTTAAATTAAAAGAATAAATATATTTTGTAAGGTATATTTAAATAATGGAATCTGTAGTTTTACTTGGAATAATGGGGGTCGGTTATTTGATGAATAAGGACAAAGAAGAAACGCATAAAACATATTCGGAAGTAATGCCACCTCTTTTTGTTGGTTCTGGAAACACGATTTATGATCAAGCAAATTTCTTAGATTCTAAGAAATATGAGGCCTCTCTGGTGGATCAGAATCATAAGATGGCAATGAAAGGTGATTCAAAAGTTATTGATAAATTAAATATGAGTGGTCGCAATACCTTAAGAAATACACAAAACACGTTCATGGATGATACCTTCGGTTCTACCTTAGACGGTTATACCTTAGACGGTTCTACCTTAGAAACACTTTCAGGTAATGTAATGACGAAGGAGGGTTTTATGATGAACGACCAAGGTATTGGGTTTGAGCCCTTTTTTAGCGGTTCGGGTAATGCGAATGTAAATTTGGATGATAATCAGGCATTAACTAATCATCAGGGAGGTACACACGCTTTCAGACCTCAAAAAAGAGAATCGGGTCAGTTTTTCGAATTAGAAAAAGATTACGGTAATGTTTTTGGTAATCAATTTGAGGGAGTGAGAGCCGACCAATCAAGGTACGTCGGTGGTATGGAGCGAAGAAATGAATTACCATTTGAGCAAGAAAAGGTAGTTCATATTGATCAAAAAAGCGAAATTAATCGTGATATTGGTCTAGCCCACGCACAACGTAACTCGATTGATTCGACAAGAACATTAACAAATCTCAAGCAAAGTTTTGCTGGTAAAGTTTTGGGAGGGAAGGGTATCGATAATCGTGGTGAAGAAGGTGAAGTGTTTCAGCATTCCCCTGACGCGGATTATATTAACACGGCAGACAGATGGTTAGTTACGACGGGGGCAATCGCAGCACCAATGATACAACCCGAAAACATTGTGAAACCTACAAACAGAGCGGTTTACAATGGTTCGCTTTCACTAGGACCCGCCTCAGCGGTTAATTTTAATCCTCAGGAATCTAGGCCAATGGTGAAGCGTTCGACAAATCAACAGTTAACTATTGATACTAATCGTAATGCTAATCTCGAGAGTAAGGCGATTGATGACAACCATAATAAGGATGGTTTTTTTGCTTATCCTAACGAGAGAGAGGTTACCGAAGAAAGAACATATGAAGGTAATATTAAATCTGTATATACAGGTGAGACAGAAAGATTATACGATAGCGTTAAACCCACTGTTAAACAGACTACTCTTGACGACTCTCGTAATGGATTTGTCGGTTCTTCTATTACTCGGTTACCAGAAGAAAGATTATATGATAACGTTAGACCAACGAAGAAGCAGACTGTAAATTACGAACATACTGGAAATGCCTCTTCTTTCTTATCAGGATCTTCTGCACAAGATAAATATTACAGAGCAGATCTTAATCCTAATAAAGAACTTATTTCTATGGGCAGAGCACCAACAACAGAAAATACCAAGTTGTGGAACGGTGTCGATACATTGAACGTTGATATTAAGAAGATTGAATCTGATTATTTTATGCCGAGAATCGGAAATGGAGATAAATATTATCAAGATACTCCTAATAAATCTGATGATTATATAAGAGAATATACACAGGAAAAAGACACATTGGATAATGTGACATTAGCAGATAGATTGGACCCATCTATGCTTGACCCTTTTAAGGATAACCCCTATACCCAATCTTTGGCATCATTTGCTTATTAATTGTATCATTAAGTTATTGTATTTATTGTATTTATTTATTTTCTACTTATTAGATAAGTTGATTATGAATAATAAAACTCATTTTATTTTATTCATTATATTTTCGTGCGCCATTTTATACATCATATGTAGAAAGTCGTGGATAAAAGAACCCTTTGGTAATCAGATAATAATACACCCTGACGGTTCATTCGACCCCCAAGAAACTACCTTTTCGGTATTAACATACGATAGTGATTTATCATCGGGTTATACACAGGTAGCAACATGTTCTGATGACAATTCTTGGACAAACGGTAATAAAACATGTCGTGATTATTCTTTGGTAGGGTCATCTTGTGATGATATTGGTTCGGATGGGCGAAGTGCTCTTGAGGGATGCAAGGTGGCATGCGATAATTGTGATACCTATACCGACATAATAAGACGTATACCGAGTCCCGTGGAAGATACCGAAGAACCCTCATACTCAAGGTTCCAGGGCCAAGGTGAAGGTTCGGGTGACTTCGGTGGAGACTTCGATGGTGTCGGAAGTCGTGAAATGATAGATAAATTAGGTGAAATGACAGAAAAATTGAGCGCATTCGAGATGGCATTCGGTGCTCAAGGTCAACGTATAACAGAACTTACTTCTCAGTTGTCTATGGACTGTGAGGGCGAGTGGTCCCAATGTGAGGTTGTGGTAGGTGATGAAGGTGGTGAAGGTGAGGGAGTATGTAATGACAAAACGTATTCGGTGATAAACCCAGCAAGGCATGGTGGAAATAGTTGTCCCAATAAAGATGGGGACAAGGAGTCATGTGCCAGTGTGAATGGTTGTAACGATAATCAGAATTGTGTGGGATCTTGGTCAGATTGTACAAACGAGTGTGATAGGGTTTGGAACGGGACTAGATCTCAGGGTGGCGTTGGCGCCGTGTGCCAGGAACCAGAAAACTGTGAGAATGGAGAGGGCGATTGCCGCAAGGTTGATTGTATTGAGACAGGGAACTCAGTCAACGACTGCGATGCCAACTGCGAAGTTCCTGATTACCTTGTGGCTACACCGGTAAAAGGGGTAGGTATGGCGTGTATTGGAGAAATCACCTGCGGAGATGGTGATGGCGATTGCCGCAAGGTTGATTGTATTGTGACCGGGAACTCAGTCGACGACTGCGATGCCAAATGCGAAGTTCCTTACCTTACGTCCACACCGGCGAATGGATTCACGATCGAGGATAATTGCCCCGAAGAAATCACCTGCGGAGTTGATGATGGACTGTGCGAAGACCCCGACGTTGTCATCGAGAACGCTGCTGGTCGCGCTACCCCCGCTGTGGTCGTCCATGGGCAGGGCCAAAACGGTGGTGCCAACCCTGATGCTTCTACTCTGGAGAACAATACTATGTGCACCAGTAACATTAACCCGCTCCACGACTTTGACTGCGTGGCACATGGGTTGGTATACAAAGACGACAAGGCAACGATATCTTCACCTGCTAATGGTGAAGATACGGCGCGGCTGGGTCAATGTTGCATGGACCCCAGCAAGAACCCCAGCTCGCAAATGATACGTTTAGCCAACCTCTTGGCCATTTTAATCGCATTCATTATCACTGTCGTGTTTGGCTTCTTCGGCGTGGAAGTGACAAAGACACGTAGCGCTCGGGTGATATTATTTATGGTTTGGTTTGTGCTTGCGGTGGCGGCTGTTATTGCGTGGTTCGCCGTCCCGGGAGTTTCGGAGTGGTTCCGCTGGAGCGTCTAAGTTCAATTTTAGAATAAATAATAAATCGTATCATTAATATTATATTATAATATGATATTCATATTATAATATGAATAGGCGCAATAGGAACCAAAAAAAAAATCGGACGAGAAGGAAGACTCAGAAGGAAATAAAATATAATCGTAAGATAAAACGTAAATCATATCGTACTCGGAAAAAAAGAAGTAAAAGAAGAAATAAAATGCGTGGCGGAATGAAAAAGGCGGCGGGGGCCTTGGTCACGGCGGCGGCGGCGATGACGGGGAGCGCGATGGACCCAGCATCGACACATGTTGGGGCGTGGCAACCGCTTCATGATCAGATGTCTCTTCAAGCATACGGAGCTCCTGGTGGCGGAGCTCCGTATGCTTCCATGGCGGTGGGGGGTCTCGGTCCGTCACCAGAAGCTCCGTATGCTCCCATGGCTGGAGGGCCGCTGGTGGGTCTCGGTCTCGATTATTTTGACCGACCATACGGAGCATCAGCCATGGGAGCATACAAAGCAGATATGCTCGGAAAATTTCCTTCAGCTCCTCCGCCCGGTGAGGCGGGGGTGGGCGGTCCCAGTGATTTTGACCAAACAGACACTTGGTCAAAATCACTGGGAAAAGAAGAAGACGAAGAAGACGAAGAAGAAGAAAAAGAAGAAGATGCTGTGTCTGTGCGTCATAAAACTGACGATGATTCTACTGGAAAGGAAGGTGCGCCCCGGAAAAGTAAGAGAGCAGGCCGGAAAGCGAAAGCGAAAAGAAAGCGCACAGCGGCAAAGTCGCTCAGCGTTATCAACGCTGACCTGAGTAAATACGCAATAAACCAACCTTGGGAACGCCCAATATCCTGCACATTTGGGGATGGCGGCGGCGAAGTGAGAGATGCCAAGAAAGCGCAAGAACGTCGTATGATAGTGGAAATAAATCCAGGAAATAAAGCATTACTGGGGGAGGTAATGAAAGATTTAGAGGATGTCCGCAATGGAAATGATCAGAGTGAGGTAATCGATGGCTCAAGATATAACCCGCCCTTTTCTGAGGGTCTATATTATAATTATGTTATTAACAGTGATGGTAAATTACATTATGTAAAAATGACGGGATATGGGTCGGTTAAAATATGCTCTAATGAATACAAGGATATGGTCGATAACGGCTTGTCCCCCTTCAGGGAGGGGGACGGGACCATGAGGACACATATAAGTGAGAAATGTTATCTGCGTCAGGAGGGTCAGAACATATGTCACGGTTGTCTAGTAGACTGGGTGAATGCGATGGGAGAAGAGAGGGGAGGAAAAATAAAGGGATACATGGCAGGGACATTTGGTGTCATAGTGGACCGAGACCCGGATGGAAAAATAACTCAAATGTCGGTGATTGGGGATCATCGGTCAGGGCATTTTACAATTGACGGAAAACAGGTGATCATGACATCTCTGCATGGCGAATGGTCACCCAATGCAGGTACGAAAAAACAAGCGAGGGTATCGGTTGATCTTTTTCATAGATATTTAGCGGATTCGGATCCGCCGCCTGAGTTTGAGATAAGGACATCTGCTGTTTCCCACCCAGGGGTGCGTCACGACTTCAATGGATTGGCCGACTCCGGAAGAAATTGGGAAGAAACATTTGGATTAGTTTAAGTTTAGAATAAATAATAAATCGTATCATTACTTATGGAAGAGTTAAATACACCTGTTTTTGCGCAGGCAAAGGTCGAATATACAGCACAACTGGTTGATTTATTGTATTCACATATGTTTGACGGCGTAAAGTCTATTTATGAAGAATCTAAGAGCATCTGCTTAAGTAGACCTAATATACCTATTTTGTTGATTTTCAGGGAGTTATTAGAAAAAGTCCCGATATGGAACTCGGAAATAATCGATTCCGAATGTAGTCGTATTATTAATAATACGCAATGTGATTGGATTGATGATTTAATTACTGCGGTTTTTATTAGTCACACTAAGATATTGACATCTATTGGTCCAAATCAATCATTTCAAAAGATTAATCTTACTATTCCCAAGACAAGTACTTTTATTCATAAATCATATATCAATACCGCAAGAGAAATATGGAAAAACCCTTATTTATTTAATGAACGTGTACCCGGACACGAATTTCAGAAGAATAATAAAGAAATCGAAAACATAATCAAAAAATGTATTGAGAATACTATTAGAAATTTATTACCGATCAAGGAAATTCTAAGGGAACACTTGGAGGGTGAAACAGATAGTATTTTAAATCAAAGAGAATCTCTCAAGCAATTACTGCGTGATGAATTGAAAAACATAGGTATAAATAAATTAGATAATGATAATTATTCATACGACTCAATCAGTGAAAAAGATTCTGATTATCAGGATATTGACCAAGATATAAAAGATAAGGAGTTAAGAGATGCTAAAAAAACCCTTTCATCAGGGGTTAGTGCTGATAATTCGGTATCAGATAATTTACCGAATATAATAAATGAAAATGAGGTCAACTCTCATATAAATGATAAAGAATCTGGTGATCATTTGAGTAATCTATATGATAAATTGAAGGGGATAGTGGGTCAGAAGGCCGTGGCAGATGACTTATTAGATATAAAAACGGAAGAGTCATTAGAAAGGGACCCGACCTATCAAGGTGACACGACCTATCAAGGTGACACGACCTATCAAGGTGACCCGACGTCTGAACAAGTTTCTCAGAAATGTTCTGAAATAATAGTAAATGATATAACTATTCCGGTGGAAATCCCAACTGAAAATATGTCAGATTCCAGTATCCCTTTCATACCTGATCCTGTTATACCTGTTCCAGGTGAGGTCAAATATGATCCTGTTGAGATTAAATATGATAATATTGACCCGGTGCGTGTGGATGAGACTGTGGACCATGACAGGGTGAAACGATTAATGACAAATATGGAAGTAAAGGAGGATATTAATGTTATCAAGTCTACTGAGACAGGTGGACCGATTAATGATATGCCTCCTAAATCAGGTTCATTTTCATTCAAAGATTTATATAATAATATGAATCCATTTAAGGCAGAAGACCCACCTAAGACGTTCGACCCACCTAATTCATTTGACCCACCTAAGGTTATTGAATCACCTAATCTATCTAATCAACCTACATCTATTTCAGTAGTGAAGGATGTGGTTTCACCCTTACAAATTATAACGGAAGGTGATGTCATCGTGAACAACGAACCTAAATCACCTAAATCACCTAAATCACCTAAATCACCTAGAAAGGATATGGTAGTCGTAAAAAATGAGGATGATATAGACGATACATCCTCTTTGGCTCATTTTTTCAATGACATGAAACAGATAGTCGAGGATAAAGGTATTATTGTAGAAAAGAACAATGATAAATCATTTTCTTTGTTTGAGGATGCTTCGGAGGTTGAGAAATAAGTTTGCGTGGCGGATTTTAATTATCAAATGCTTATAAATGTTTGGACAATGTTTATTAATGGGAACGGGAATAAGTGTTTTAAGTACATCTATATATGGGATAATCACTGATGATAAATATGAAAGAAGGGACCGAAAAAATGAATATATTACGATATTCGCAATAATATTAATTGTATCCACCATCTTAATGCTTTTTTTTAATAATAACTCCAATAGCTTGATATCTACTCGGGATTTAGAGGGCGGTCAAATAAATAATACCAAACCACCTTTTTAATATATATATATATATATATATGCCTAGTAAACTTGCTGTTAATAAGAGGACTCCTAAGAGGACTACTAAGAGGACTACTAAGAGGACTCCTAAGAGGACCTTAGGAAAGCAAAAGGCGATTGTCTTGGAGATGCTAAGGGAGTTAAAGTGGCCGAGAACTGAAAGACCTAATGTTTTAAGAGAGAGTCATATCAATAATTCTAATGGTAAAAGAAGAGGATATGAAGGATTTGCTTTAGGGATTGTTACTTCTTGGGCGGGGAAGGGTTCGAGGTCTGGATATCGCAAAATGTTATCAATGAAATCAAGGGAACCAAAGTATAAAAAGTTATTAAGAGAAACTAAAAAACTTATGAGATTAAAAGACCCTAAATTTAAATTTACATCCGTTCAGTATAATAAGAACCATAGGGCGGCCAAGCATCGAGATGCTAAAAATACAGGGGTCTCTTATATTGTGGGATTGGGTGATTATAAGGGTGGAGAATTAATTATTTATGATGAAAATGATAAAAACCCTGTAAAACACGATATTCAAAATAAATTTAATACATTTAATGGATCAATATACCCACATGAAACTGCACCATTCAAGGGTGAAAGATATACATTAGTCTTTTATTCAACTTAAACTGTATAAAATGATTTCCTAGGAAATAATTTTTTTTTGATTCGGTATTCTTTAAAAATACCATTCATTATAATTTCTCGGGGCAAGCAGTTACACGCGTCTCTGGCAATTGCTTTATATAGATTAAAATCATCATTCATATCGCAAAAGTTCATATTCAGACGATTGATACACATTTTATTCAGGAACATTATAAATTTGTCTGAATAATTATTTTCATTAATTTCTTCTAATATAGTCATGCTTAAGCGACAGAGATCGAAGTGAAAGTTAGGGTTCACCTTGTTTTTTTTGTTATTTACCATGAAAGGTATCTGCGATGGATGTGAATATTGACCACCTGCTTCTCCATGGTCTGAAAATACATCGTTCATAAAAATCTTATTTCGATACTTAAAAACAGCCCTTCCAAAATCAATGATCTTGAAAATATATCCATGAGTAGGGACACGATAATATATATTATTATATTTATAATAAAGATATTTATTTTCTGTCTTAGCAAACATTACATTATTAATGTGTAAATCGTTATGAGTAAATACAAAGTGCCTCTGTAAATATGTCAGGGCAAACGATACCTGAAACATACAACTCAGTAGAACTTCCTCCGCCACATTATCATATATTAAATCTTCCAAAGTCCCTTGTAATTTTTCAATGAATAACATCTGAATCGGGATTTTCATTAATTTGGCGACACAATCATCACCTTGGGATTGCATTTCATCTGAATCTTCATCTGAATCTCCGTGTGAATCTTTATCTGAATCTTTATCAGAATCTTTATCAGAATCTTTATCAGAATCTTTATCTGACTCTTTATCAGACTCGTTATCTGACTCTTTATCAGACTCTTTATCTGAACCTTTATCAGACTCTTTATCAGAATCTTTATCAGACTCTTCATCTGACTCTGAATCAGATTCAGATTCAGAACCATAAATATCCAATTGGAATCCCTTGTCAATATTCTCGTTAAAACATTTATCGTTCTTAAGGTCAAGATAGTCCTCTGTTAGGTCATATTTATAATCCCCGATACCATTTACTGAACCATAAAATATTGGGAATGATGGGTTAATTTTGTTATATGTTAAGTTTCCAAATAAATAGGAACAGAAAACATCTATGTAGGCTGTATTATTGATATCATTTATCTTATGAAATGTATTATGATTGTAGTTGCTAGGTAAGTGATGATTAATATGATTTACGAAATTATAATTATTATTAATACAGTGTATCGGATCGACGATAGGGATACTTTTACAGAATAATTCTGTTTCTCTAAATATATTTTTACACTGGTCGTATACATTACCTTTTAGGAACATATTTGAATTGTAATATCTGCTCTTAGTTATTTCGGTTATTTCTCTGAGATAATAATTCCTCTTAAGGTCTAATTTATTATTTGCCTTCGGTTTATTGTGAATATAAAAAAATAGTGAAAACAAGGGCATGTAGAATTGTAATGATTCAATATTTAACAACTCTCTAATCGATTTATTTAGGATTTTATATTCTTTTTCTTGCCATTTATGATATTGAATCTCAAAATTCATATTATTAAATATTTTACAATAAATAAAGGTTTTAAACTTAAGTATGTTCAAATCGCTTTGATTTTATACATTACTAATATATATAATGGAAATACAATTAAAGCGATTCGATATCAGTGAGATTAAGGATGACAAAGTTGTCGTTCTAATTGGGAAAAGAGATACAGGTAAATCTTTCCTATGTAAAGATATTTTAGCACATCACACAGGTATTCCAGCAGGTCAAGTTATTTCTGGAACGGAGGCCGCAAATTCATTCTACAGTAAAATGGTACCTAAATTATTTATCTACGATGAATTTGAACCGGGTATTGTCGAGCGTCTTTTAAAGCGCCAAAGAATGATGATAGATAGATGTAAAGAGAACCCTGCTACAGATCCGAGAGCTTTTTTAGTATTTGATGATTGTCTTTATGATAATTCATGGACTAAAGATAAAAATGTTCGGTCACTTTTTATGAATGGTCGACATTTCAAAATATTGTTTATGATCACTATGCAATATGCCTTGGGTATCCCTCCAAATCTAAGAACCAATATTGATTATGTTTTTATCTTGAGAGAGAACTATGTATCCAATAGAAAGAGATTATATGAACATTATGCTGGTATGTTCCCTAACTTTGAGATGTTTTGTCAAGTTATGGATCAGTGTACTGAAAATTATGAATGTTTAGTTGTTCATAACAATGCGAAAAGCAATAAATTAACTGACCAGGTTTTCTGGTATAAGGCCGAGAACCATGATGACTACAAACTGTGTTCACCCGATCACTGGAATTATTCCGATACAAATCAGAAAAATGATGAAGAGGGTGGGTATAATCCACAAACTTCATCTAAATATACAATTACAAAACAATGGTCTTAAATAATCTAGAGGTTATTAAGATAACCGGCTATCTTATCATATGACCTATGAGGAAAGGGTTCTTTCTGACCATCTTTCTCGATAAATAGGGTCGGGAACCCCTTGACTCCATATTCCTTTACTTTGTCCTTATCAACATCGGAATCATACATTGTGATAGTTACTTGTTTACCATTTACCACTTTACCGTCAAATTCCGATTTAATACGTTCGTAATCAGGTAGCATTTTTTTGGAATGACCACACCACGGGGCATATAATAAAACCAAATTTACGGAGCCGTTGGCACCCCCCCCACCTACGCCCTGACTAGGAATACCATTAGGGGCCATAGGGGCCATAGGGGCCATAGGGGCCATAGGGGCCATAGGGGCCATAGGGGCCATAGGGGCCATAGGGGCCATAGGGGCCATAGGTCGGTCCGGACCCATACCCGATTTAGGAATCATAGACCCTTTAACGCCATCCTGAATATTTTGAAATACCATATCCAGAGGCATGAATCCCGGGTTCCATATTTCATCGAACGGTTTGAATATCATGGAATCTTGTGTCATGATCCCGGTCTTTTGATTAATCGGTTGATTTTCTACTGGCGGTTTGGATGCCATTACCTCTAACTGTCTATTAGTCGAAGGGGTCGGTAACGGTTTCCTTGGTTTTAGTTCTATTCCAATCGGAGTATCATTCTTAACTGTTCCTTGACTTGGTCCTTGACTTGGTCCTTGACTTGGTCCTTGACTTGGTCCTTGACTTGGTCCTTGACTTGGTCCTTGACTTGGTCCTTGAGAAGAATCACCACTAAACTCTGCGAAATTCGCATAACCACTAATTCTATCTTTAAACAACCAGCATAGACTGACACCGATTAGAACAAAAACAATCATTAAACAAACCTCATCATTATTACATAGTTTTTTTATCGGGGTCAGGATTTCTCTTAAAAGGTTCATTTATATTACTTATAATATTTTAATTTAACATAAATCCTTGAGTTTCCAATATTCGAAATCATTCCCATAAGGTCTCTTAACAATATATGGAATTTTCTTTTCATTTAATTCTTGTACTGCGATATCATAGGCATTGTGGAATCCACTTAAATCAGTAATGTAAATCTCGGCCCCACAGTTAATCTGTGATGCCCTTTCAGATAGAACCCTACATCTCTCGAATTTAGTTAGAATTGGTGTAGTCTTATATTTCTTCTTGTGTTTTTTATACTTCTTCATAATATCAATCATAGCTTGATCATTATTTCCTTCAACTATAACATCGTTGACATCATATTCATCTTCATCATTGTAATCGTGGCTTTCTTCAATATCCATTTATTATAATGATATAATTTTATAATTTTAAATCAAATTTAGTTAATTATACATTCCCGCATTCTGAAACATGCTGATCTAAAGTATTGAGAACAGTATCCTCACCCAAACGTCTAAACGGTTCGATAACATTCTTTTGAGGGTCGAAAAAGAGTGGTTCCCAGCGGTTAATTCCGACTCCTTTGAGTTCGAAGGCATTATCAGTCAAACGACTACTAATCTGATGATAACCACCATCTTTAAAATCCAGCATTTGTTTTTCTAAACCTTCTTTACCCGGAATATATTGTTCTTTGGGATTATTACTTAACTTTCTCGTAATATTCTTTATTTCTGATTCTGTATCGAAGAAATTTTCATCCATTAATGAACCACCGTTTCTCTGGATAATCATCGTGGGCGACCATGGATAACTAATCTGATTTCTCTTTTCATTTAATCTATATTCTCCGGGCAACGATGTAAAAAGATTACTACTCTCATATTTAAGTGAACCGTTATCTAAATTATTCATATTATATTATGAATATTATATAAAAAATTAATTAATAACTATCTATCTAGATTTAATCGAAAGTCTTTTCCTGACATCTTCTCAAATAATCTTGATTACGGACCATCTGTCTGGTGGGTAATCCGCCTCTAACCCAATCCTGTTTAGAATCTTCCGGGATAATATGCTTATTATCCTGAACCTCCGCCTTTAGTTTAGGTATCATCGGTAAGAAGTAATTACCATAGGTAATCTCCCCGTTACCTATACACGGTTTCTGATCCCCAGCAAATTCACCCGGTCTAATAATAGATTCAGTATCAACATCGTAGTAACCCTTAGTTAAATTTGGGGTAGTCATGGATAGTCTCTCATAAACCTGATTAATCTGTCTATCGTTAGTCAGTTGATTTTTATCTTGTCTCATAGAAGAATCATTATCTACCAAGCATCCTTTCTCACCTGCCCATCCGAAACCACCTTTTAAGTGAATACCTGGTTGACTTGTCTGAATACTCTGTGCTTCTTTTAAGCCACATTCACAAGCGAATTGATTATCTAAATGATAATAACCCGGACCCTGTGACTGCATTACGTCTAGGTCCATAGTTAGTTGATCTGCTCGGATACTTGCCTTCTTGAAGAGTTGGAAATTATCTTTATTTGTCTCGGCCGTAGCACAGTCTTGTAGTTGCGGTGGAGGATTACCTGCGACATATCCATTGTAACCATTGTTTCCTAAAATATCTGTCATTATTATATATATATTGTCAAACAAAATAAATATGTAAATTAAAATTTAAGCAGGACCTGTTCCACCACCCGAATTTCCCATATCATTTAGGCAAGCCACCTTATTGCCTTCTTTACAAGTGGGTGGGGTTCCGTATAACCACTGGGCAAAATTACCTTGATCATTTGGTACTTGATTACCCGGAACAGTTAAAAATTGTCTCTGACTGTTATTTTTACCAAAAATATCATTCGCGTCTCTATATAAATCCTCATTAAACAATTCCTCAACTCTCCTCTGAACACCGATATTATTATAAGAAGGACACGACTTAGGTGGAGGTGGTTTATTAGATCCATAATCGAATAAAGTGGGATTCATAAAGGGGTTATTTTTATCTGGAACACGACATTCAGTAGATAAATCGTTTAACTTAACTAAATCATCTAGTTTATTGCTCATAGAATCTTTAATTATATTATCGGTGTGAATATCATCCTGTTTATACCATACCATCCATGTAATACCCATTAAAATAAATGGAATTACCAAATAGTTTCTATCTCTTTTCATAAAATACATAACTAATGTGTAAACAATAGATAGTCTTACTATCGCATTTAATTTTCTTATAGTGTCGAATCGTTTTGCCGGAAATATTTCCGTAATTGAATCCTTCTCAAAGAGAATCGATATATCAGTATACCAAAAGGGAGTAGTTATCATTAATAGTATTAAATATAAAATATTTAATAGATAACTTTAATAAATACAATTACTATAATGTATTTTTTTATCATTTTATTCATCACATTATGTGTGTTCTCCTCGTTTAAAGAAGGTTATTTAAACTATCATGATTTACCATTACCTAGTAAAGAGCAAAATTGCCCTCAGATACATGCTAATAACTACCAGACCATTCGAAATTCTTATCAAATGATCCAACCTTTCGGATATACTAAGAATGATTTATTTGATATGACGAGATTTACAGAAACAGATATACCTTTACCAACCGACCCAGATTTTTTTAGACATATCTAATATACCTATGAACCTAAAAATTGAAGATTATATTGATTTTCACGTTTTATTTATGACAATGTCTATTATCATCGCTTACAAATATATTACAGATGAAGTAAATATCATTATAGAGACACAAACGAAATAAATAAATATCTAAATATTATATAAAATGGACTATTCATTAAAATTTCTCTTTTCAATACTCTTGGGAATTATTTTGATAAACCATGCGTTTTCATATTGTAATCAGATTCACATTGTAAGTGTTTAAAAGTGATTATTATTTTGTGATATTGTCTTAATTAATGGCCAATTTCTTTTTAGAATCCGTTAAAGATGAACCTTTAACCTCATTAAATGATAGGAATGATTTGACAAGGATGGCTTATCACAATAAGAGTTCTGATATACCTCTGCGTAATAATTCGATAGGTGACAGATTTGAGAGTGATAACTTTATTAATCATAAAGAAAACTTTGAGAATAATAATTCCCGAATTAATTCATTAAATGAAGAAATTAGAGAACTAAAAGATAAACTTAAATTTATTTATGAAAAGGATGCTCAAATTATTGCACTTGAATCCGAATGTAATACGTTGAAGAGGGATTTAGAAGACTTTAATACTCTTAAGAATGAACTTAACTTTATGAGAGATGAAAATAAACTTCTCAGTCTCAAACTCAAAGCCTCTGATGATTTAAATGAGGAACTTAGACTGGATCGGGTTAAGGAGGATAATAAGGTTAATGATGATAATAAGGTTAAGGAGGATTATAAGGTTAAAGAGGATTATAAGGTTAAGTATGATAAGGTTAAGGAGGATAAAGAGGAACAGATAATTGTAGATGTCTTACAACTAAAACGAGTATTATTTTCGAGATTAAGAGATTATCACGAAAAGCATATTGATGAACTTATTGATCAATATGAATTAAATAAGATAAAAGAAATAGATAAATCCATAATGGAAAAAATATTATTAAAAGCGATTCATGTTTAGTCTCAACTCCTAACCGATTCTCAACTCCTAACCGATTCTCAACTCCTAACCGATTCTCAACTCCTAACCGATTCTCAACTCCTAACCGATTCTCAACTCCTAACCGAGACTGAGCATGTATGTTGTAGATAATCCCCAACTTCCG
>Ga0307488_10000414_pt1 | contig 34952 bp, 36 predicted proteins | sample SB02metaG_FD_202248 | JGI IMG/M metagenome (GOLD analysis project Ga0307488, IMG submission 202248) | Sea-ice brine microbial communities from Beaufort Sea near Barrow, Alaska, United States - SB 0.2 | ecosystem: Environmental > Aquatic > Marine > Coastal | place: USA: Alaska | collected...
TTGCCTTAAGGGTGTGGTGAGCGAGGCGAAGTCAAAGGACGGAGCCAACACGATCCTGCAGAAGCAATTCCCTGGCGGGAGCCTGAGCCTGGTAGGTGCCAACAGTCCGCGTGGCTTTAGGCGTGTGAGTAGGCGAGTGGTGCTATTTGATGAGGTTGACGGCTACCCACCCTCGGCTGGCACTGAAGGCGACCAGATCAAGCTTGGCATTAGGCGCACTGAGTATTACTGGAACAGAAAGATCGTTGCTGGTTCAACGCCAACGGTTAAAGATTTCAGCCGTGTAGAGCGAATGTTTCTGCAGGGTGATCAGAGGCGCTATTTCTTGCCATGCCCTGACTGCGGTCACATGCAGTATTTGAAATGGGCGAATATGAAGTGGCACGACAACGACCCCGACACTGCTAGTTACTGCTGTGAGGGCTGTGGAGTATGGATCCCAGCCGCAAAGAAACGTTGGATGGTTGAACGCGGCGAGTGGCGGCCCACCGCGCCTGGTAATGGTAAGCATGTTTCGTTTCATATTTGGGCGGCGTATAGCTATAGCCCTAATGCGAGCTGGTCAACGCTGGTTGAAGAGTTCCTTGATGCGAAAAACGACGCAGAGCAGCTAAAGACATTCGTGAACACTGTTCTGGGCGAGACGTGGGAAGACGAATATGCGTCGAAGGTGGGTGCAGATGCTCTCAGCGAACGCTCAGCTGAGGAGAAGTACAAGCAGGGTGTAGTGCCCACGGAGACTTTGCTGTTGACTGTCGGCTGTGATACGCAGGATGATCGATTGTCGCTCAGTGTTTGGGGATGGGGTCGTGAAGAGCAGGGTTGGCTGATCGACAGAGTGAAAATTTACGGTGACCCGTCAAGGAAAGAGGTTTGGAAGCAGTTAGATGAGATCGTGCAGACCCCTTACAGGTCGGAAGACGGTCGCGAGTTGAAGCCAATGATTGTGGCAATTGACTCTGGCGGTCACCACACCAGCGAGGTGTATCAATACGCCAGGGAACGACAGAGCCTAGGAGTTGTTGCAATCAAGGGTATGTCAACTAAAAACAAGCCGCCAATTGGCAAGGCAAGCAAGGTTGACCTGAATGCCAGTGGTAAGACCCTTAAGAAAGGTGCGCAGGTGTTCCCGGTGGGATCGGACACGATTAAGTCATTATTGTTCGGAAGGCTGAAGCACAACGATGTGGGCGCAGGGTATTTGCATTTTTATCCAACAGTCGATAAAGATTATTTCGAGGAGCTGACTGCAGAAAAGCAGGTGCTCAGGTTCAGGAATGGTTTCCCTGAAAGGATTTGGGTCAAGAAGAGTAGCGCAAGGAATGAAGCATTGGACGAACTTGTTTACGCATACGCAGCATTGAATCGGGTGTATCAAATTAAAGACCGCCGAACGCTATGGGATCAGTTGGAGCGTTTACCTGAAGAGCGCAAGGATTCCAAGCCGTCCAGTTCCTCCAAAAGAACAAGAAAGAGTTTCATTAATCAGTGGTAAGAGTTAGACTGCTGAATATCAAGTGCTCTTTTTAGATGGGAATCCCTCCATCCATAACTAGCGGCGTGGATGCGGTGTGGACTGATTCCGAGACCGTTGACGTTTTCGGAGATGCTGTAACCAGCTCAACCCATAGTCTTGTTTATTATTTTCGACTGAATACAAACGCGCAAGGCTTAACAGCAGCATCAGTCCCTTACAACAGCGGCTGGAAAACAACCTTAAGTGCGTCTGATACTGCATCAGTCAACGCAAGCCCTGATTGGTTTTTTCAGGCTGTATTAACTAAAATCAGCGACAGCACGACTCAGGAATACAGTCGAGGCCAGGTTGAGCTTCAGCCTTCTTTGTCCTACACAGGCTCACCCGGAGCATTTGACGGCAGGAGTCAAGCGCAAAAAGATCTTGATGCCGTAAAGGCAGCGATTCGAGCTTTGCTTGGTGGGGGTGCAGTTCAAGAGTACAGAATCGGGACGCGCAACTTAAAGCGGTACGATATTTCAGAGCTTTTAGTATTGGAGACTAGGCTGAAATCAATAGTTGCAAAAGAAAACAAGGCTAAGATGATCGCTTCAGGATTAGGCGATCCTAAAAATCTGTATGTTCGCTTTGGTCAAGCCTGATGGGATTAAGAACAAACTTACTTAGAAGATTCGGCCTTCAGCCTATCCCTAAAGACCTGCGCAGACGTAGGCGTAATTATGCAGGCGCTGTTGTTTCTCGTTTAACTAGCGATTGGATGAGCACTCAGGCGAGTGCTGACGCTGAAATCCGTACAAGCATAAGAAAGCTCCGAGACAGATCTCGGGAGATGGTGCGGAACAATCCGTATGCCAAGCAAGCAAAGAGGACCACGCAAGTCAATGTTATTGGCAGTGGCATCAAGCTTCAATCTCAAGTTCAGCAACTAAGGGGGAGAAAGCTAAACGATTCGGCTAATCGCTTAATTGAAGAAAAATGGCGCTTCTGGACTCGCGGCGAGAACTGCGATGTTGCTGGAAAGCACAGTTTTCACATGATGGAATGGCTTGCTACTGGTGCATTGCCTGAGTCAGGTGAGGCTTTGTTCAGAATCATTAGGCGTCCGTTCGGCAGCAGCAAGGTGCCATTGGCGCTTGAAATGCTTGAGTCTGACGTATTAGATGAGGAATACCAAGGGCCGACCCTCGCTAGGCGCAATGAGTGGAGGATGGGAGTTGAAATCAATGAATGGGGACGCCCAGTACGTTATGCGTTTTTAACTCGACACCCTGGTGATTATTGGTTCCAAAATGTTTCCGAAAAAGAGGGGAAGCATGTATTCCTTCCAGCATCAGATGTAATCCATTTGTTTTTGCCAGAAAGGCCGCAGCAGAATCGCGGAGTGCCTTGGTTCCATTCCGTGATGGCTGACGCGCATCAGCTGCAAGGATACGAAGAAGCCGCTGTAATTCGTGCTCGCGCTGGCGCAAGTGTTATGGGCTTTGTCACTAGCCCAGAAGGCGAGCTTGACGGCGATGATGTTGAAGACAGCCGCAGAATTAGCGAGTTTGAGCCTGGCATGTGGAAGTATTTAGAGCCTGGCCAGAATGTTGAGGTTCCAAATATCAGTTCACCGGACCAGCAGTTTGAGATGTTTGTCAAAAACAAGGTTCGCCGTTTTGCTTCAGGCTTTGGCTGCAGCTATGAAACTTTGTCGCGTGATTTCTCAGACACTAACTACAGCAGTAGTCGTTTGAGTCTGCTCGAAGATAGAGAGCATTGGAAGGTAGTGCAGAGCTATTTAATTGAAAACTTTCACATGAGGGTATTCCGTGAGTGGCTTGGCTTGGCTGTGCTTGCTGGAGAGCTACCGTTTTCCGATTACGAGGAAAGGCCAGAGCGATACGACACGCCTAGATGGATGGCTCGCGGATGGGATTGGGTCGATCCTCTTAAAGAGGCTAAGGCTTACCGTGAGATGGAAAATGCGGGGTACTATACGAAAGCTCAAATTGTCTCAAGACTCGGCGGAGACTTCTTCGACAACTTGAGTGAGATTGCAATGGAACAGCAAGCAGCCCGTGATCTTAACGTTGAGCTTGATCGTGACATTATTGAGCAGCCCCCGGAGGTAATTGATTAATGCCATTTATGCCAAACGATGGGATGCGTGAAGAAGCGCAGCGTTATAAAAAGTGGAAAGAGGGTGGAATGAAGGGAGGCACTGAAGTTGCTTCTCGTCGTGCGACTCAAATTTTGAGCGGTAATGAGTTGAGCGATGAGACAGTAATCACGATGAGCGCATGGTTTGCGCGTCACGAAGTAGACAAGAAAGCTGAAGGCTTTAGTCCAGGCGAAGAGGGTTATCCTTCTCCTGGCAGAGTTGCTTGGGCCGCTTGGGGTGGCGACTCTGGTAAAACATGGTCAGACCGTATTGTTGAATCTATGGATCGTGCAATGAATCAAGAAGAAGTTCGCGCCGAACCTGACGCTTTAGATGTTGGAGATTTTGTGCGGTGGAGTTCCTCAGGGGGCAACGCTCAGGGTCGCATAACAAGGATCGTCCGTGATGGCCAGCTAGAGGTTCCTGACGCAGATGTGACTATTAATGGAGAGGAAGACGATCCTGCTGCATTAATCAGAATTTATCGCGAAGGCGATGAAGGCTGGGAAGAGACTGATGTTTATGCAGGACACAAATTTAGTACACTGAGAAAGATCGAAGCATTACGCGAAATGGAGGTACAAGAAGAGGTGCATTATGCCGCTTTTGACAAAGAAGAGGGGAACGTTTCACGCGACCTTGAGGGCAAAACCTTTCAACGATCTGAAGCCACAAGTTTCAGAATGCTTGATGAAAGGAGCATGGAGTTTCCATTCAGCTCTGAATATCCCGTGGCTCGTTACTTTGGAAACGAAGTCCTGAGCCATGAAATGACAGCCGCAAATCTTGAGCGGCTTAATGATGGCGCACCGCTTCTTTATAACCATGATCCAGATCGCATGATCGGCGTTGTCGAGCGTGCATGGATTGATGGCGAGAAAAAGCGTGGTTATGCCAAAGTGCGTTTTTCGCGCAATAAACTTGCGCAAGAAATGCTCGACGACGTTCGCGATGGAATAATTCGCGGCGTTTCTTTCGGTTATTCCATTGATAAAATGGAGGAGCGCGAAAGTGAGTTCGTAGCCACGAATTGGCGAGGCTACGAAATTAGTTTGGTCAGTTTACCCGCTGATCCAACTGTCGGGATTGGGCGCTCTTTAGTAGAACCCAATACCGAAATCAAACTCGAAGTTGATCGTTCTTTAGAGGACGTTGACTCCGATACCAAAACTGCGGCTTCGACCGCATCTCCCGTAAACACAGTGACTGAAGTCATGGAAAGCACCACAACTGATGTGGAGGTGATCCGGTCCGAGGCCGTAGAGGCCGAACGTAACCGGATTGCATCCATCAACAAACTCGGTGAGCGTCACAACCTCTCCGATCTCGCACGCGAACTAATTTCTGGCGGCAAATCCGTCGATGAGGCTCGCGCTGCTGTCCTAGAAAAAATCGGAACTCAACCCGTGGAACACAGCATCACCGCCAACGACATCGGCCTCTCCGATAAGGAGACCCGGAGCTTCAGCTTCGTCAAAGCTCTGAACTATCTCTCTAACCAGGGTGATGCTAAGGCTCGTCGCGATGCAGCATTTGAAATTGAAGTTGGCGAGGCTGCTGCTAAGCAGTACGAGCGTTCTTCAAACGGCATCGTCATTCCCAACGAGGTTCTACGTCGCGATTTGGTTGTAGGCACACCTACAGCTGGTGGTGATTTGGTTGACGATGTGCTTCTGGCTGGATCCTTCATCGATCTGCTTCGTAACCGTCTGTCAATTTCACAGGCTGGCGCAACGATGCTGACGGGCCTCCAAGGCAATGTATCAATTCCTCGCCAGACAAGTGCGAGCACTGCTTACTGGGTTGGCGAAAACGCTTCTCCTACCGAATCTCAGCAGGCCATTGATCAGGTGAATATGACACCCAAAACCGTGGGTGCATTTGTTGACTATTCAAGGCGTCTTCTGCTTCAAAGCAGCATTGACGTTGAAGGCATGATCCGCAATGATCTTGCTCGCGTGATTGCGCTTGAAATTGACCGCGCTGCTGTTTACGGCACCGGCTCTTCTAACCAGCCTCAGGGCCTGACCAACGTCAGTGGTATTGGATCTGAGACCCTTACAGGTTTCGGGACTTTTGAAGAGATGATTGCTATGGAGACTGACGTTGCAGCCGCTAACGGTGATATTGGCGCAATGCGTTACATCATCAATGCTTCTGCTCGCGGTGCTCTTAAGTCAACCAAGAAAGATGCTGGCAGCGGTGATTTCGTTTACGAAAACGATGAAATCAACGGTTACCCCGTAATTGTTTCCAATCAGTTGCTCAACAACGATGCACTGTTTGGTGATTTCTCACAGTTCGTGATGGGCATGTGGTCAGGCTTGGATCTGACTGTTGATCCTTATGCTGGCGCAACTGCTGGCACCGTTCGCGTTATTGCCTTGCAAGACATTGACTTCGGTGTTAAACAGCCTGCATGTTTCTGCTTCGCTAGCTGAAAAACATGAAGGTTGAGATCACACGGGGAGTGATGATCAACGGGGAGTCTGTGAAAGCAGGCTCCTTTATTGAAGTTGATCAGCAGACAGCAAATATTCTTCTTAATAGCGACAAGGCAAAAGTCGCTGTTGAGAAGCCAGCACCTGCTGTTAGTAAAGAGGCTCCTTCTTGCCCACCTAAGCCTCCTTCAAAACGAGGACGTTCAAAAAATTCTCTTGGAGAGGAACAATGACAATTCTTTCTGTTGGCCTAGAAAAGCTTTCGCATTTTGCGTTAGCACCAACAGCTTCGCGCACATCGGCTCTTAACGGAACCGCTGTTGACCTGAATGATTACGAAGGCGACATTTGCGTCATCCTCGATGTTGAGAATGGCGGAACATCGACCTTGGATGTCAAGATCCAATCAGCGGACACGTCTGGTGGCACTTATTCTGATGTTACTGACGCTGCGTTTACTCAAGTAAGCACAAGCGCAAGTAAGCAGACTTTAGTGTTTGCGAAAGGTAGCGCCAAGCGTTACATCAAGGCTGTTTCGACAGTATCAACTTCAACTCATACCTATAGCGTCAATGCTTTTGGTGCTTTGAAGTACGCCTGATAGTCTTACGTGCCCGGTTCGTCCGGGCCTTTCTCATGGCATTTGTTGAAGATTTAAGCGTTTTCCTGGACATCGACGAGTTTGCGGTTCCTGTCGTCGCGGGATCTGTTTCTGGCGTAGGCATATTGGACATGCCAAGTGAGATTATTGCTGACGGAGTGGTTCTGACGACTGACTACAAGCTGACTTGTGAATCGTCAAAGTTTGGGAGTTTGTTGCACAGCGATGCGGTATCAGTCGATGGTGTCAATTACACTGTTAGAAGCACGAACTTTCTTGATGACGGAAAGTTCGTTGAGATTATGCTGATGAAGAGCTAATGACTATTGAACTCGGTTACTTTTCTGAGAACGCCAAGAACATTCACTTTTGGGAACCTCTTACTGCTGATGGATCGACTCCTGCCGTAAAACTTGCCGGAACCAGTTACACCTTTGTTGACAAAATTATTGGTTCCAATATTACAACTGTTCACGAAGGATCTCTAAACGGAACGGACTGGTTTGAGCTTGAGACTCATTCTCATAGTGGAAGCGGTATTGATCATCATACTTATGCGAATAAACCTGTGCTTTATGTAAGGTCGACTGCTTCTTCTATTGGTGCGGGTCAGTCTTACGAAGGTTCTGTGATGTGTGACTGATGACTACTAGACGCGAGCAAATTTTGTCCCATATCGCCACGACACTGGCAAGCACTGCTGGCGTTAGCGGGAGAGTATACAGATCCAGGGTTACCGCGTTCGCTAGAGCTGAATCTCCTGCGATCATCGTGGAACCAACTGTTGACACCTGTCAGCAGAACACAAGCCTGCCCAAGCTTGACTGGACTCTAAGGGTCAGAGTTATCGTTACAATTCGATCACCCAATGCTTACACGGACGCTGATCCCGTAATTGAATCACTGCACTCATTGTTAATGGCAGACCTGACCCTTGGTGGGTTGGCTATTGATGTTCAGCCTGTAATCACTAATTTTGATTTCTTTGATGCTGATCAGCCTGCAGGTGTTTTCTCTTGCGATTACGAAGTGCTTTATAGAACGCAAGTAGGAGACCTTACTCTTTACTAAGGTTTAAGCAGTTGCAAGGATTACGATGAAAGACGAGTACAGCGGTCAAGGTGGGTCGTATTTTCTCGATCCAGAAACCGGAAAACGCACTCTGATCAAGCGAACACTTCCCGCCGACCCCCCACAAGAAAATGGCACCACTTCTTCTACGCAAACGACTGATTCTGGTAGAGACAGAATCTCTCTACGGAGTCGATCCGACTCCAACCGGAACCGACGCGGTTTTGGTGAGGGATCTGAACATCACCCCGCAGCAAAGTGAAGTTGTTGGACGTGATTTAATCCGTCCTTACTTAGGCGCTTCTGAACAGTTGCTGGCTAACACTCGCGTTGAATGTACTTTCAGCGTTGAGTTAGCGGGGTCTGGCACTGCTGGCACCGCGCCTCAGTACGGCAAGGCTCTTCAGGCATGTGGCTTTAGCGAGACCGTTGCTGCTGGCGTCAGTGTTACTTACGCGCCAGTTAGCTCATCATTCAGCTCAGTCACTATCCACTACAACATCGATGGTGTCCGCCACAAAGTGACTGGCGCTAGAGGAACCTTTACTTTGAACGGAAGCGTAGGTGAAATTCCCACGATTGATTTTACGTTTACTGGGATCTATAACGCTCCTGACGATTCAGCACTGCCTAGCGTCACCTACGCAAACCAAGCAACACCGCTGATCTTCAAGAACGGCAACACAGACACCTTCTCCTTGCTTTCTTACTCTGGCTGTCTGCAGTCAATTAGTTTAGACATTGGTAACTCTGTCGTTTACCGCGAGTTGATTGGATGCAACAAGGAGGTGATCATTACTGATCGCCAAGCCAGCGGAACCGTGAGTATGGAGATGATCTCTATCGCCACGAAGGATTATTTCACTGCTGCACTGACTGACAATGCGCTGGGCAACCTCACGTTCCAGCACGGCACAACCGCAGGAAACATTGTTGACTTTGCTAGCACCAGGATCGACATCGGGGACGTGAGCTATGCCGACCAAGACGGCATTGCGATGCTCAACATCCCGTACACTGCGATTCCCTCTACTGCTGGGAATGATGAGCTGAGTTTAGTGTACACTTGATCCGAGGGAGCCAAGGCCCTTAGTGGAACCATGGCCGTGTTGGAGAGCACGGCCTTTTTATTGCTGTAAGCTAATTGCAGTTAAATATGCTCAATGGCTTTCGTTCGTAAAAAGGTCAAGACTTTCAAATGGCCCGTGAAAGTTGAGGAGCCTGCCGATGGTGGAGTTTTTGAGACTTCAACTTTTGATGCAGTTTTTAAGCGTGTTCCAAGGTCTGAGTTTCAGAAGCTCGCCGATAAAGGCGATTTCGATCTACTTAAGTCCGTATTGATCGGATGGGACGGTATCGAGGACGAAGAAGGCAAGCCTGTACCGTTTGCTCAGGCAACTATGAAAGAATTTGCTGATGATGCTTATTGGATTCGCGGTGTGCTGCAGGCTTACACCGAGACGTTTGAGGGGGCCAAGCTGGGAAACTAAAAGGTGCCGTTGAGTATTGGGCGAAAGGCGGCAAGAGGGTAGAAGATAAAAGTGGTGATGATGCAGCGGCATTTGGATTGAAGCCGCAGCATCAGGCCGCACCTGAAGAAGAGCATTTTGAAGTGTGGGAAGAGAATTGGGAAGCGTTATTGATGTTTTTGCGAATGCAGACGCAGTGGACTGTCACGATGGGAGGTTACGTTGGCTTGAAGTATGAGGTTTTGCTTGGTGCGTCAGGACTGATGTCCCTTTATGATGTAGAGAATCCCCGTGAGATGCTGGAGGAACTTCAGGTGATGGAAGCCGCAGCCCTCTCAGAATTAAACAAGTCTGATAAGTAATGGCAAATAACGAGACCGTTCTAAAGATTAAGGCTCAGATTGATGGCCTTCAGGGACTTGAGAAGCTCAAGTCTTCGATGAAGAGGATTTCGGCTGAGGTAGACGGCGCTGAGAACAATTTTTCAGAATTACTCCAAAAGTTAAAACAGCTTCAATCATCATCTGTCAAATCAATTAATAACTTAAACGCCCAAAGAGATGCGTTTGAAGCTCTTAGGCGTTCTGTTGACTTGAACAGTAAGGAGTTCAAAGAAGCTAGGGGTGAGATTGAAAAGATAGATAGAGCCTTGAAAGAGGCTAGCGGCACTGTCGTTAAATATTCCAAGAACTCAATTAAGGCTCTTCGTGCGCAAAAAAATGAGCTGTTGGCTGTAAGGGACTCTGCAGACCTTATGAGCAAAGAGTTCAAGGAGGCGGGGGTTGAGCTTGCCAAATTGGACAAGAAGCTTGCCAAGGCTGAACGAAGGGGTAGTGGTGGTGGAAGATTTAGGGGTGCTGCTCAAGTTGCAGGCACGGTTGCAGGTGCCGGGGTATTTGGTGGGCCTGAGGGTGCGATCGGCGCTTTAGCGGGTGGAGTTGTTGGTGGAGTTCCTGGCGCTATCGTAGGCGCAACAATTGGAGCACAGCTGGGACAGTTAAGAAAAGCTGCCGGTGCCGTTGCGGAATATAACGCTAAATTAAATCTCGCCAAAGCGACCCTTGGTGGGGTTTCTACAGATATTGTTGATTACAATAAAAACTTAAAATTTGCGAGAAGAATTAGCAACGACTATGCAGTTTCTCTTTTAGACGTAATTAAGGGTTATACGGGAGTCGCAGCAGCAGGTAGGGCTAACAACTTAACTGTTAAACAGACTCAAGGGATATACGAAGGAATTACTGCTTCTGGCGTTGCGTTTGGCAAATCGCAAGAAGATTTGCAGGCTTTATTCCTTGCGACAACTCAGGTTCTGAGCAAAGGTAAGGCGACCGCTGAGGAGATTTCTGGGCAAATCGGCGAGCGCATCCCAGGAGCCGTGGCAAAGTTTGCAGAAGCAACTAATAGAACACTCCCTCAGCTTGCAAAAGATTTCCAGCTTGGAAAAGTAACAATTGCTGACTTTGTCCTTTTTGCCGAGAAGCAAGGCGAGGATTATGCAGAGTTTGCAAAATCGCTAGCCAGTGGGCCTGAAAAGGCAGGCTTGAGATTGGACATCGCTCTAAAAAGAGCTATGGAAATCTATGGTTCCTTTTTTGGTTCAGTTGGCGCAGGATTCCAAGGCTTACTGAAAGAAATAGTTGATTTTGTTATTGACAATGAAAAACAGATAAAAATGATAATTGGCGCTGTAATTGTAGCGTATGAGGACATATCTTCTTTACTCCAAGACCTGGCTGACGGTATAGCTAAGACTTTCGGTCCAGTTTTTACATTTTTAACAAACGGCATTAACGCTGTTGTGGGTAAAGCTGTTGGAGCTATTAACACTTTGCTAAAACTTCAGCAAATTGATCAAAAAACTGTTGAGGGGATAAAAACTAAAGCTAGAAAACAGGTAGAAGAAGAGTTTGGCGGCCCTCTGGGGGCAGCCCTTAGGGCCAATGAATCAGGGCCAAGGTATCAAGAAGTTTTCAATAAGCTTATGCAGGCAAAGCTGGATGAAGTTGCCTTAGCTCCAAGCTTTATTGAGAGGGCAGGCAAAAAAGGTGATTCTTTATTCCCTGAATATAAGCCTTCCAAGCTTGCCGGACCTAACAAAATCACTCCCCCTTCCGCCGACCTAGATGGCGATGGCGACGGTAACGGTCCAGGCAAGACCAAAAGGCCAGCGCGAGCCGATTTCAGCATATTAGAGGGGGCTTTTGCTCGCGATGCAGCTTTAAGAGTACTGAAGGAGAATAAAGCGATTGAAATTGAAATATTAAAAGCAGAGTTTGAAGGGAATAAAGCGCAGGTTTTTGCCTTAAAGCAGAAGCAGGAAAGGTTAAAAGTAAATCAGATTATCGTAAGCCTTGAAGAACTTACAAGACAAAGGGCGATACAGATAGTGAATGCTCAATCAAAAGGGTTGGATGTTGCAAGGGTTCAAAGCAAGCAACTAGACGATCAAAACAATCTCCAGCTTGCAAGGATTGAGAAAGAGGCGCTTTTAACAGAGCAAGAAGTAGAGCGCCTGAAATTTAATAAAGAAATAACAGCCGAGCTAGACAAGCAAAGAAAGTCTTTTGAGGAGCAGTTCACTGACAGACAAAAAGAATTAGGCTTGATTTCGTCTAGTGATTACAATAAAATTTTGCTTGCCAGGAAGAAAGAAGAGCTTGCAGATCCAAAGCTTGGCCTAAGCTCTGATCAGCAAGCCAGAGGTCTTGACCAGTTCCGCCAAACCATAGACCCAACAGTTGCCGAGGGATTAACACAAAACATTCGCAGTTTGAAAACAGAGCTAGAAGATCTAGTAAATCCAATCAACCAAATCACTGGCGCAGCAAACGCTATTGGCAGTGCATTCTCTCAGTCGTTCACAAATGCAATCACTGGTGCCACAAGTGCGAAGCAGGCATTGTCTGACTTTTTCAAAAGTGTTGCCAGTTATTTCTTGGATATGGCGGGGCAGATTATTGCGAAAATGGTGACGATAGCGATTTTAAATACTGTTGTTAAGTTGCTGCCTGGTGGCGGAGGATTCAATCTTGGGAGCACATCGCTAGGAGCAGGTGGTGGTGAAGTTGGCGGGATCGGAACTCTCGGCCCAAACTTCGGCATCGCTCAACGCGCCGCAGGCGGCCCAGTCAGTGCAAACACGCCTTACATCGTTGGCGAGCGTGGGCCTGAGCTTATGGTTCCTTCAGGCAACGGAACCATTATTCCAAACGATGTCTTTTCGGCAAGTCGTGCTGCTATCTCTGGCGGTGGTCCGCTAGGTGCCGCTGGAAACTCTGGTGATCTCGGTAAAGATGGAATGGCCGAGAGCCGCAATTACATCAGCAATAACTACTCAACTCAACAAGCCATTGCTCAAAGTCAAGCAGCTGTATCGTCAAGTTCAATGTCAATGGAGCGTGTGATTGAGCGCAAAGCCGCAGAACGTCAAGCAACTGAAATGTCAGAACCGATCAGAGTTAAGCTGGACACTACCGTAATCAACAATGTGGAATATCTCACCGTTGAGCAAGGTCTTGCGCTTTCTGAGTCCGCTTCTCGCAAGGCTCGTAGCCAAGTCTTTTCTGACCTAAGGCAGCGACCTGCGTCAAGGTCAAAAGTGGGGCTTGGTTGATGCTTGCGATTGGCACTTACCTAAAACTGCTTAACTTTGAAGGTTCAAGCACTGGCTACGCCTTCCAAAACTTTTTCCAAGGCGAGTCGCGCACGTATTTAGGCACAAGCTATGTGTTTGCCGGGTTCGGCTTTAGTGGTGGGACGCTTGACATACAGGCTGCCAATATTTCAGCGGCAGTTGTTTTTGCTGTAAATCAACTGGATTTAAGTATTTTTCAAACAGCATCAGATCAACGTTGGCTTGCGGAGATACGCACGGTATGGCTTGACCCAGATACGTTGGTTGAGACAAACCGTTACAGCGAAGAGCTGTACGCAGTGCTTGGATTTGAGCATGATACGAGTAGGCTACAGGTAAGACTGGGTAACCCTTTGGACGCAATTGAAGCAAACATCCCAAGGCGTGTCCTTACCCAGGTCAGCGTCGGGGAGCTTCCTTCTACCGGAAACATTTCATTGAGATAATGCTAAGTCCCAACAAAAATCGAATCATGCTTCTCCCGCAGGATCGGGAGATTATTGACATCACTGGGATGTCTGAAGAGCAGTATGTCTTTTTCTGCCGACAGGCGATTTTACACAGCAAGCTAAGACCTGGAGAGCCTGTTGCTTTAGAACCATTCACCATTATTCTGATCAACCTGGCGATTGGTCTTATTCTTTCTGCTGCGTCGGCATTACTAGCACCCAAGCCCCAAGTAAGAAAAGCTCCTGATGTAAGAACAAGAAACGTAGACGGGCAGACTATTGTTAGAGGAGATCAATTTACGGCTAAAAGCGGTTTTGATACTGTCCAAAACGTTGTTGAAATTGGAAGTACCATTCCTATTATTTACGCCAATCGACAGCTAATTGACGGTAAATATTACGGTGGAATTAGAACAAATACAAATTTACTTTGGAGCCAGATTTACAGCATTGGAGGTGGACAGCTTTTAAGGGCTATTTTCCTGGTCGGAGAGTCGAGCGATACTGGGGATAGGTTTGAAGGAATGATTGTTGACCCAGGGCAGTTTGCCATTGGCAACAACCTTCTTAATGGATACGACTTAGGTCTTTCTACTACAGGAAGAATATCTGTTTATTACAACAACACTGGCGGAAGGATTACTTCAGGAGATTATATTTCTGGTGTAACGCCTTTCAATGACGAAGCCAACTCAGAAAACGACGGGGCAGATGACGTTTTTCAGGTAAAAAATGCAAACGGCGGTTACCAACCTGCCTTTTGTTTCACTTCAAAGCCTTCTACACAAACTTCAATAGGGGTATATGGATTCATTGGCAACAACCTAGGTTACAGGGTTAATCCTACATTTAGGCCAGGTAGGCAGTTTACTGTAAGAACTGATAATGAAGTAAATTGCAAGTCAGACTGGCAAGAGCTGGCAAATCGTGACAAACAAAACACAATTTTTCCTGGCAAATCGTGTTTGTACGCAAAGAATGGCGTAGCAACATCCGGCAACAGCGTTTCTGTAATTGAAGGCGATGAACTTAGCTATAGGCTTCTAAGCTCATGTGCTCTGGATGATTACCCAAATGGTTTTACTCGCGGAGGCGGCTTAGGAGAAGCGACTGTAGGAGATGTTGCCGGTGCTGTGGCGGGGCGTCAAAAGCAGTACGACGAATTAATAAACATTGGTCAGCTTTATAAAATTGGCAGCGCATTGGCAATTTGTTCTGACCGTAGCTTGCAACCATTCGTCTCCGATGCTGACCAGACTCCCACGGGTGGAGGCAGAGACATGACAGCTACATTTATAGTCGTGCGCTCTGGAGCAGTTGATTTTGTCTCTATAAATGACGCTGATACTAGTTCTGCCCGAATAGCAAGTAGCACTGCTCATATTATGCGTTGCGCTATAGCCAATATCGTGACTGAGCGCGGCTCTAGGATGATAGAAATAGGTCTTAGAAGTCGCTTGCAGTTAAGCATTTCAGGTATTTGTAATTTCAGAGATACTAAAACTTACTCTGAGATAGACAACGAGGCATGTGATAATTTCGACGGTGATGACGCTGATGGTGCTACGCCTGTAAATTTTGCCAGCGGAACTTACACCGGCCCAGAGCTTAGGTATAGCTTTTTTCGCATCTCTTATCGAGTCGCATCGAGTAACTCATCTTTTACAGAAATAAGCACTATTTTTGGAGCAAGAAGTGCTACTGGCGTTGATGTTTACAACTATATCAAGCTAGATTTTACTTTTGAGAATCGCTACGAGATACGGATCGAGCCTTTATCGTCTTGGGAAATACGCACAGGTGCAGCTGCTGGTCAGCTGGCTGTTTTGGACTACTCGGTGCAAAGCATCCAAACAATTAACGAAGGCGGAGTGGTACTGCAATTCTCAGGCGAAATTATTACTAGGAGTGTCGATAGTTTTGGAGTATCAGTTTTCTACCCCAAAGGAGGTCTTGAACTAGCCGGGAATAGAGAAGACAGCCCGTACTATGTAGACTCTTATGCAAAGATAGCTGAGGCTTTTATTTACAATGAAGTCACAAGCAGCGCCTCTCAGCCTGAGCACGAGATTGTTTATGTAAACAATGTTTCAAGCAGCGCTATAGTCCCACAATATTTCGCGTCAGCGATCGTGGGGTTGAATATTAAAAGCAGTGAAGAGGTAAAAAATCTTCAACAGTTTAGCGTTTATGTGGATAAAGGCGTGGGGTCCACCAGCAGATTCCCTGACGTTCTATATGATCTTTTCACGAACGATAGATACGGCGTTGGCTCAATAATGAGCCCTCAACAAATTGACAAGGAAGGCTTTGATTCTGCTGCTGCCTGGAACTATTCAAGAAAATATTTCTTTGACGGTGCTATTACTGAAAAGCAAAATCTTAGAACATGGGGAGCCCAAAGGGCCGCTGACTTTCTCCTGGATCTTGTCATAAGGAATGGTAAGTTTGCATTACAGCCTGTAGCAAATTTTGAAGGTCCAGAGCAAATAACCCAACTTTTCACGTCAGGTAATATAATCGATGGCTCTTTTGAATTAAACTATTTTGACGCGGCGGATCGCATACCGCCAAGAATTTCCGTAAAGTGGCGAGAAGAAAGAACCGAGATTGGAGATTTTTCCAAGGGTTTATTTCCTGTTGTCAGAGAAATTATAGTTCGAGAGGCTGGGGTTGAAAACTTGGCTCCTATAGAGTCGATTGATATTAGCGATTTCGCGACAAGCGAAAGACATGCAATAGACAGAGGTAAATGGGAATGCAGATTCCGCAGGCTTGTAACTCATTCGATTAAATTCAAGACTACCCCTAGCGAGGCCAATCTTGATATTGGCGGCGTATTCAAGCTAGGGCTTGAAACCACAACGTTCAATCAACCGCAAAACGGTGCCATTGCTGCTGACGGAACAATCACTTCTTGGCCGCCACTTGCTGACGGCAATTATTCTGTTCTGCTTTGGGACGGGGCTTCAACAACAATCACTGAGACAACAATGCTTGTGCAAAACGGCTCAACAAGTTTCTCTAATTCAGTGTTCTGCATAAACAGTGGAAGCACTAACGTCCAAACATACAAGACTCAATCTCTTTCGTTTGACGAAGACGGTAACATTGAGGTTGAGGCTATTCACTTTCCAACCAATAGCAATGATGAGAGCCTGATCGTCGATGGTTTTGACAATGACAGCAACTGGCTTTTGGAGGGTTTGATCGGCTAATGACAGTTTCTTTCCCATCGCTTACACCTACTCAGCGCACCTATACGGTTGGCGAATACCCCACTAAGCGTTTTAACAGCATCAGCGGCGCTGGTACGACAAGGCTCTACGGAAGCAAAGCATTCGACGCTGTTTTGGACTTAGAGTTTTCGGCTAACGATACAGAGCTAACAACGATTTTGGCTTGTTTTAATTCTGCTTATGGTTCAGGCACTGCCTTGACCCTGCCATCGTCTATTTTCAATGGAATGAGTTCTGCCTTGCAAGCTCAAATCCCAAGCCATGTTACTTGGCGTTGGCAAGAGACTCCCCAGGTTCAATCAGTTTTCAATGATCGATCAAGAGTCACCGTGAAATTAATTGGAACATTAGATGGTTGACTTTAGTGAGTAGAATGATTCAAAAGGCTTATAGGTATGGCTGTTCGCACTGGCAGTAACGGACAACTCAGGTGGCGAGGAACGGTGGTTGCTCGCGTCCGCTCTTGGTCGCTAAACATTTCAAAAGACAGTTTGGAAACTACTGGAATTGGAGTCTTTGACCGTTCCTATGTTTCCGGGTTAAGAGGAGCAACGGGCACTGCTGACATCATGTACGACCCAGCTGAGGCTAGCTCTGCCGCTCTTTTTAATGACGCACTTAACAACTCGTCTGAACCGTTGAGCAGTATTGAGCTTGTTTTGGATTCTGCAAGTGGGAGCCAGCTAAGCGGATCTGCTGTTTTGACCAGTGTTTCTGCAAGCGTGTCCGTTGGTGCAGTCACTTCCTGCAGCGTCGGCTTCCAGATTTCTGGGCCGTTGACTGGAGGATTCTAATGTTATGGCCGTACTCGGAATTGACGGAATTGTTCGATTAAGAAGAGAAGCCCCTCTTCCTATTGTCGTAAACTCTTCTGTACTAAGAGCGGATATTGACGCTTTTATTTTAAACAACCAAGATTTTTGGTCGGGAGACGAGGTTTATCTTTTCTCTCAAGAAGGTTTACCCTTGTCAGGGCAGTGCTCAGATGGCTCTGCAATGTATGCAGGTGGATTTCTTGAAACTGGCCCAAATCGTTCCCATGTATCAAGCAATGATGATTTTTTCTACAAAAGGGGAGTAGGCGAAGACTCAGATAATTTTTACTGTGGAGTAGGAACCAGAAGTGCTGAATATTTTATTTATCGAGACTCTCTGAACAGACTCAGCCTCTATACCGATTACTGTTCGGCGGTCAACGGTGGCACTGCTAATAAAGTGGATTTAGCACAGTACGAATTTGGCATGTTACTAATTGCTGCTGCTGGCACGGAAGAATACAACAATGCTTTAACCGAATGCGTTTCAGGTGTTGGCGACTATAGATTTAGCGATGTTCGCGACGAAGTTAGTCTAGAAAGCATTTGTGACTTCCCCCCTGCTTACTTAAGTCCCGTTGCAGGTACTGCTGAATACGACGACGCAGATCTTACTCCTAGGAGTAACGTCAACGGCTTCCCTTGGGTTCTTCAGTGCGAGCTTGCTGAATGGTCTTTGGAGCTAGACGGTGCTGCTGTTGATACAACCCAGGTGGGGGAGAAGTTTGGCGAAAACGTAAAAAGCATTATCACGGGTGGAGGGAAGTTCGATTTTCAGATCGGAGAGGTTAATCATTCAGCTGCGAACGGTGATAGAGCTGTTGACCCAAGCTATTTGCTTCAACTTCTGCAGGTCACAGAACGCGGCGCAAAAGCTGAAGCCGAGTTTTGGTTGATGCAGCGCAAGGTCAGTAACGCCTGTAGCGTTTTAGGTAGAGGGGGCTTGTACTACGCCACCAATATTTTGATAACGAATATCGCTGTCAATGTCAGGGCCACTGACGTTATCGTTGGATCTGCTTCTTTTGCGACATCTGGCGAGATCTCATTAAAAGTAGGAGTATAATGACTAAAGTAGGCCAAAGAGCATTCGGTTAAATGGCAATCGTTACACCGGGCCAGCCTGGGGCTATTGACAATATTGACATCAGTCAAAATACTTTTCGCACTCAAGCGGGGGAAGTCACTAGCGCGGTGTTGCGTCTTGCCGGAGGGGAGGTTGATTCGTCTTCTACGACCACCCTTTATGTAAACCAAGAGATTGGCTCTGACAAATTTGTTGCTGGTGTAGCAGATAACACGGTAACGCCTCCTCTCACCAACCAGCAGCTTACCTCTGGCTATTCTGAATCTGCCCCATTCAAGACGCTTAACAGGGCGCTAATCGAGGCAGCAAGACTGTCTGTTCAAGTCGGTACTGCAAATGATTTGTACGACCGTGTTGTAATCAGGGTTGCTGCTAGTGAATATGTAATCGATAATGCTCCTGGTACAGGTCTAGCTGTAAGCCAGTGGCCAAACAGTTACGAGCCAACAGATGAAGACCTTAGGGCTTTTAACTCTGACGATATGGGAGTTATTCTCCCTAGGGGTGTTTCGATTATTGGCGCAGATCTGCGTAAAAGCGTAATACGCCCTGCATCTGTTCCAAGCGCAGGAGGCAACCCCTTAACCGGTAGAGGAAGCATATTTAAGACTACTGGAGGCTCGTTCTTCTTTAATTTTACTTTTAAAGATTCTCCTACCTATCAGTCTTCTCATCACCTGCTTCAAGCATTTTCTTTTTGTTCTCAGTCTGATTTAACCGCTTATTATCAAAAAATCGCAACCGTTTTTAATCTTTCAGCTTCTGACGTTGAAGTTATAAACCCAGGCGAAACACAGATTACCACTGAATACCCTGACAATCAAGTTACAGCGGCCACGGATTCTGTAAAGGGCAGCTCTGGTTATGTATTTAACTGCAGCTTGCGTTCTGATTACGGAATGTGTGGAATGTTCTTGGATGGAAACGACGGGGTTACGGGTCTCCGTTCAATGGTAGTTGCTCAGTTTACGATTGTAAATTTGCAGCGAGATATGAACGCTTGGCAGATTTATACCGGAGGGGACTGGCAGACTTGCAGCGGATATACTGAGTACATAAATGCAGATAGCAATAACGTAAGATCACGAATCTCAGGTGAATTTTCCGCTTCTACTGGGTGTTACGAAACCGACTACAGAAGTTTTGGCTTTAAGGTAATTAATAATGCGCTGACCCAAGAAGTTAGCTGTTTTGTTATTGGCGCAAGCGTCCACCACTGGACGGCTTCAGGTGGCGAATGCACTATTACCAATAGCAATTCTAATTTTGGAAATACAGCTTTACTTAGTAGTGGCTTCAGAGGCATTGGCACTACAGGAGGAGCGTTCCTTCAGGATCAAGGATTTGATGCAAAGCGTGTTCGCCGTCCTCTAAAAGTAAAGACGGATGGGAGCAATATACGAAGAATTGGTATTGGTAACGTCTCTTCTGCTGGTTACGATAGCGTCACAGGGACGATCAATTTAGATGTAGCGTTCGATCCTGAAGTTACTTTTGCAAATAACGGATATAGCTTGAAAGAGGGTGATTATATTTGGATCGAAAACAGCAGTCGTACTGAGGGGCCAGGAGCGGGAACGGATCAAGCTATTGACGTTCGAGCAAAGCTAGCAACTGTTCCATTCGACGCAAGCACAAGCACTACGCAAATCAAGGTCGTTGCATCAAGCGATCAAGCAATAAACAATATATCGACTATCACTAATAGCACGCTTGAAGGCAATCGTGTCTACATTCGCAGGCTTACTGATACAAGGAAGCCTGAAGAGCGCGAATACTCTTTGATAGTCGGAGGTAGCTCCACCACTCGCAGGCCAGTAGGCAACTACATTTTACGCTTAGGTAATCGCAGTTCAGTCAATGAACAGCTGGATCCATCAAACGGCACAGATGAACTTTTTATCGTCTCGGAATCAAAAGATGCCGACAATCAGTTTGGCAGCGATGTATACAACTTAGTAATAAGACCCGGTGACGGCGCTTCTTTATTCAATGCTTCTGAGTATTACAGGGTGGGAACTCCCATCATGGAATCCAACAGAGTGTACCGGAGCAAAAGGAATGATAAGTTTGCTTCTTTCTCTGCAGACAAGTTTGAAGCTAGCTTGCCTATGCTCCCAGACGCCAGGGGGGTAGAGCTTTTGCGTGCTTCTTCTGGTTCTGTTTTGGTCTTGGATAACGACTTATCTAACAGCCCAGACAGCACAGATTTAGGAGTCAATCAATCAACAAATTCCTTGATTCTTGATCAAGTAAGAAGCACAACTGATTTCAAGGGGATCAGCTCTCTATTAAGGGCTATTGGCTACAGCAATCAAAACATTGGCATTCACGATAATGGTACATTGTCTGGCACGATTCTTGAACCTCAAAACACAGACGCTTTAAGGAACTGGAATCCAGCAGATGGATCTAGTCCAGTACCATCTGGGAAGCTAAATTCAAGAACTAACTGGCCTTTAGAATTTAACCGCCCCAGCTTGATCAGAGCTTTTGCACATGCTTACGAATTTGTAGGCTATGGAAATTACACGAAAGCTTTACCCAAGTACCAATCAACGCCTCTTACTCAGCAGAATAAGATTGATTATTTTGCTGTAAATCTTCTTGGGGGTCGCTGTTACAACACAGGCTTCAACGAAGACGGCCTTTTAGTTCAAGGCAACGTAATTACTGATCTTGGTACAAATCAAACCGTAAACAGCGAGATTGCAGGTTTAGGCGCTCTAGCTGGAGACCCTGACTTCCCTGCGACACCTACAGATTTTGAAACTTTAAATGTTACAGAACTTTTCCAGTCTTCTCAGCGGACTGAGCTGACTAACGAAGTTTTGATCAATGGAACAATTGAAGGCTCTGTCACCTTTGCTGATGGGGTACTGCCTGAGGCTAGCGAAACACAAAAAGGTATTGTTCAGTTAGCAACTGATGCAGATGTTGCAGGGATTAGCAGCCCATCAAACGCAAACGATAGTAACGCGGTAACAGCAAAAGGAATCGGGTCTGTCCGTGGTGTTGCGAACGGGTTGTGTGATCTTGACGCAACAGTCAAGGTTCCAATCGCCCGCATTCCAGATCTAAACGATGCCGGGTTGATTCAAGATGCAAGCACTACAGCCAAGGGAATTGTTGAGCTTGCCACTGGTGCGGAAACGCTTGCGCTGACTGATGCGGTTAAATCCGTAACGCCATCTGGTCTAAGCAGCACAAGAGGCGTCGCAAATGGTTTTGCAAGCCTGGATGCAACAGGTCTCGTACCAACGGCGCAAATCCCACCAGTAAATCCAGAGGACGTAATTAAGCTAACGCCTGCAGTTTGGGTAAGCGGTCAAGACAACTTTGCAAATTCAACAAACTTTACTTTTGAGCAAACTGCAAACACGGATGCGATTGATTTGGGAACACCGCTAAATCCTGTACCTGGGACTTCTGGGTTTATTTTGGTTACTAGAGGGCCTTCAGCGGTTACGCCGTTTAAGTCAATCAATGGACAAGATTGGTCTAAAGTATCCGAAACTTTTGTAAGCCCGATAACTAAATCGAAAGGACTGACCGGCAACGTTTTAATTGGCTACTACGTTGCGACTGCCACTCCTGCCGATCCCGAAACTAAAATTGTTTTCACCGCCTCTATGGTTGCTTAATCATGGTCACTGCAGTACCCGCTTTTTTTGGCAGCAAGGCTAGCACTCGCAAGCCTGTTGCTGTAGATGTCACTATCCTTTTTGACACATCTATCTCTAACGACAACTTTGCCGCTGCGTTCAAAGATAAAACGAACATCTCATCAATCGAAAGTGCTTTAGCGGCGCAAAGCGTAGGCACTGGAACATTTTTGAATAGATATAGTATTGGGGGTTTCGACGATGCTTTGTTTGCGGACCTCAACCCAGACAAAGTTTTTATTGATAGTAGTGAGATCTCAACCGCAAGTTGGCCAACAGGTGCGCTGCCTCCTGGAGTTAATGATGCTGGCTATAACCTAGGTGCAAATGAAGAAGACGAAACAGGCGCTATTTACGCCATTGCAAGACCAAACGGCCCACGAGGGTCTTTAGGTGCTTTTAGAAGTAAGGATGACAATATTGCCCGCATTGTAATTTCAGAGTCGACAGAAGAAGCAAGAGGAAGTTTAAGAAATGGTCAACTATTGGATGCTTTGATGAGAGGTGAAGAATCTCAGATATTGGTTTTTATTGATGGCCCTGACACGCAATTTGGAGCAACCTCAGACACAGAGCCAACCATTAGCCCTTTAGAGCTTTCAAATCTAATACAAGCTGGTACTGTTCCTAGTGGCTCTCGGGTTTACGGTTTTGTTTTCACAGGCCAAACTGAAGCTACAGTCATCTTTTCTCCTAATACTGTCACTTCCGGTACACAGTTAAGTGATCTTACAATTGTAAAAAATATTTCTAAAACATTTCTTAGTTGCCAAGGATACAATGCAGGGCAAACCTCAGGCGCAAACAACGATGGGGACAGCTCAACAAATGCCGGACATTACGCGGAACTTACAGGGGGTGCAGTGCTTGCCTTGACGGCTTGTACTCCAAATTTTCCACTGACATTTGAGGTGCTCGGCAAAATCTTAGGGGAGCTGTTGTTTGATGCTTCCTTGTAGCAGCTAGAATCAGACCACTGGTCAATACCAGAATCCTCGCTCGATAGCAAATGGCACTTGATATTGTCCATAAGAAAAGCTCCGTATCTCAACGGTTGCCGGTCGCCTCTGATCTAGGGCTTGGTGAAATTGCAGTAAATTACAATGCAGACGGCCCATTTCTTACCTGCAAGGACACCGCAGGAAACGTAAGAAAGATCAACAACTTTTGGGTTAGCGCCACTGCGCCTACTGGCGCAAGCCCTGGGGATCCTTGGCTCGATACAAGTGTGAATCCGGCAAGGCTTTACATCTACAAAGACGCATCTTCTCAATTCGTTCCTGTAGTAAACGTCAACGCAGCGACTACTAGCTCGACAGGAACGGTAATTCTTGCTAGCTCTAGTGACATTACAAACGGCACATCTGGTCGGGTTGTTGATGCGGCTCAGCTTCAATCAGAAATTAGTAGTTTTTTAATTGGCGTTACATCTGTCGCCCCTCTAGCCGTTGGCGGCGCAGCAACTCAGCCCAGTGTCTCAATCACCCCTGGAGCGGCAAATCAAGTCCTTCAAACTAACTCGTCAGGGAATGCAGTTGAGTTTACAAGCAATATTAATCTCCCTGGCACGCTAGGCGTTACCGGAGCAACTACACTTTCATCGACGTTAGGCGTTACTGGCGCGGCTACGCTTTCATCTACGCTTGGCGTTACTGGCGCGGCTACGCTTTCATCTACGCTTGGCGTTACCGGGACAACATCTTTAGCTGATTTGAATGTAAGTTCAAACGCTGTAATTACTGGCGATTTGACTGTTAATGGGACGACAACAACATTAAATACCCAAACCCTTGCCGTAGAAGATCACAACATTGAGCTTGGGGTAGTCTCTAGCCCAACAAACACAACCGCAAATCTTGGAGGTATAACACTTAAAGGGACAACGGACAAAACGTTTAGGTGGTTCAGTAGCGGAGAAGCTTGGACATCATCCGAACATTTAAACCTTGTAAGTCCTAAGGAGTATCGGATCGCCGGGACAAAGGTTCTTGACTCAACGAGCTTGGGTGCAAACGTTGTTTCATCGAGCTTGACAAGCGTCGGCACGATTGCGACTGGTGTTTGGGAAGGCACTGCGGTCGGCACCGCATACGGCGGCACGTCGCAAACAACTTATGCAAGTGGCGAGCTTTTGATAGGGAATAGTAGCGGATCTCTATCGAAAGCTACTATTACCGGCGGAACAGGTCTCACAACAACAAATGGAAGCGGGTCTATCACCCTTGATTTAGACGACACCGCAGTAACGCCGGGAAGCTATACATACTCATCGATCACAGTTGACCAGCAAGGGAGGATTACTGCTGCTAGTAGTGGGAGCACAGGTTCATTCTTAGAGACATCTGACATTGGCGTTTCAGTTGAGGCTTTTGATTCTGCAACAGTTAAAGACGACGAAAATCAAACATTTTCCAAAGCGCAACGCGGAAGTATCACTGCATTAACCGATGCAGCTAATATCTCAATTGACCTAAATGAAAATAACTTTTATAGCGTGACACTCGACGGAAACAGAACACTTGACAACCCTACCAATGTGACACCGGGACAATCTGGCTGCATTTTTATCACACAGGATGCAACAACAGGCGGCAGAACTTTAGCGTTTGGCAGTAATTATGATTTTGCGGGTGGGGTAGCGCCAACCCTTTCGACCGGAACTGGAGCGGTGGATGTCTTGAGTTACGTTGTCCGATCAAGCACGTCAATTATTTGCACACTTGCAACTAATTTCTCCTGAGGCAGAACAATGATTCCTGGAAGCATTATCAGTGTATTTGGGCCTACAAGTGCAGTTGCCCAACAAGGGTTAATCCTAAACATAGATGCAGGAAATCCCGATTCTTACCCAGGTACTGGAACGACTTGGTTTGACCTATCCAGCAGCGGTTTAAACGGATTGCTTACTAATGGCGCATCTTATGACTCAGCAGATGGAGGGTCGATAGAGTTTGACGGTAATAACGATAGAGTGATTTTTGGCTCCGCTGGAGGAACTTTAATCAATGGGTTGAGCCAATTAACAATCGAAATTTGGTTTAATTCAGACGTAATTAACAATAACCGTGGTTTAATAAGATGCGACTCAAATCATAACTCGGACACTGGCTTTTCTTTGAGATATGACAGTTCTGGCTCAGGTGGAGGTGGAGCTAGTGTAATTAAGACTGCTTTTGGCACAGAAGGTGACAACAACAATAGTACAGTATTAGAAAGCTCTTCTTTTATTCAAACTTCTAATACCTGGACTTGCATTGCAGTAACTTGCGACGTTGGCACAAGCATCGCACTGTATAAAAACGGAGCATTAGATACTCCAACCAATGTAAATTTAGGGGGAAGCGTAGTGAGTGGGTGCAACGCTTTAGACATAGGCAGGGGACCAACAATACCGTTTAGTAGTGACAATAACTGGGATGGGAATATTTCCATATTTAGAATTTATAATCGATTGCTGACAACAGGGGAGATCTCAGGAAACTACAACACAGTTAAGCAACGGTATGGACTATAAAAGCATGGATCGTCACACGCTAGAGAACTGGGAGAAAGTTAAGGTTGCCTTAGAAAAGGCAGGCAAGACTGACTGCATGTTCTACCGTCGCGCAGTTTTGATCCTTTCGGGTAAGCCCGATCCATTAAAATAAACTGAGCTAGTATTGAGTTGATGGCGAAAGTCTGATGTCTGTTTCCCCCGGCAAATACAATTTCACTATCCAGCGCAGGGCCGACTATTCGCTTGATCTGCAATTCAAAGACAGCACGGATTCGGCAGTTGACCTCACAGGCTCGACTGCTGCTGCGCAGGCTTGGGACAAAGAACGAGTTCGGAAATATGCAGATTTTGCTATTGAATACACTAGTAGGTCCGAAGGTAAAATAAAAATATCATTGACTGACGCTCAAACAGCAACTTTCCCCGAAACCCTTTACTACGATGTTTTGATTACAAACACTATGGGTGTTAAGGACTATTACCTAGAGGGAGTCATTACGGTATCTCAGGGGTATACAGAATGACTACAGTCAACGTAACAAACGAAACAACTTCAGTAACGGTCACCGATTCTTCTGGATCGACTGTATTAAAAACCCCCCAAACATCTGTAGTAACAGCTTCTACAGCTGGTCCTATGGGACCACCTGGCGTTGGCTTTGATGTGGACACAACTGCTAAAGTGGATAAAAGTATTGTCTATTACTCGGCATCATCCAACAAGTTCATAGCGGATGATGTGTGGACTATTCAAACTCTGGTCATTGGAGGCAATTTTTGAGCCATGGCGAACACAATCCGCATCAAAAAAAGAGCTGCAGGAGGAGCGTCTGGCCTGCCTTCAGTTCTTGCCCCCTCTGAGTTAGCGTTCTCAGAGGTAGATAGCGTCCTGGCATACGGCTTTGGTGACGCAGGAAACGGGGAAAGCAGCTCCGTCATCGCCATTGCAGGCCCTGGAGCTTTTGTAAATCTGACCGGAAATCAGACCATTTCTGGGACTAAAACCATCACAGGGACACTTAACCTTGGTGGCGCAACATTAAGCGGAAATACAACATTTTCAAACAACTTAACCGTTTCAGGAGATTTAACTGTAAATGGAACGACGACCACAATTAACACTGAAACTGTTGACGTAAAAGATAAAAACATCACGCTTGGTGATGTCACGACTCCCTCAGACGCGACAGCAGATGGAGGCGGAATTTCACTATTAGGGGCAACAAATAAAACAATTAATTGGATCAATAGCACTGGCTGCTGGACAAGCAGCGAAGACTTTGATCTTGTATCCGGCAAAGACTATAAAATCAATGACACAACAGTTTTAAGCAGCACAACGCTAGGGTCTGGTGTCACAGGTTCATCTCTAACGTCGGTCGGCACGATCACCTCGGGAGTTTGGAACGGAACCGCTCTGGGCGTTGCTTACGGCGGAACGGCTCTGACCGCAACTCCTGCCAACGGTCAGCTTGCAATTGGCAATGGATCCGGCTATTCGCTAGCAACACTGACAGCTGGATCAAACGTAACGATCACTGAAGGCAGCGGCTCAATCACAATTGCGTCAACTGCCGCACCGCCAACAGCAGGAGACGGAATTGACGTTGTAGGCAGCACAATCAGTGCTGACCTAAAAGCAAACGGCGGCCTTGTAATTGAATCCAGCGAAATAGCCGTTGATCTTGGTGCATCTAGCATCACTGGAACACTAGCTGTTGCAGATGGCGGAACGGGAGCTACTACGATAACAGGAGTTATTAAGGGCAACGGGACCGGAGCTTTTACAGCTGCTACAGAAGGCACAGACTACCTATCAAGCACATCCACAGTTGATGGAGGCACGTTCTGATTTATGGCAAATCTGATCCGGCACAAACGAGGCACTAGCGACCCTGTTGCAGGTAATTTTTCGGCAACAGCGGAACTTTTAGTGAACACCAGTGACGGAGGTTTGTTTACCAAAACAGACGCTGGAGCTGTCGTTGAAATTGGCAGCGGCGGCGGTGGCGGCTCAGTCGGAGTCGATCCAGTAATTGCAGGGATGATTTTCTAATGGCAGCTCCTAACCTCAAAAGCCCTACAACCATTACGGGCAAAACTGCACGTTATGCAGTGACCACCACAATTGGGGCGGCACTATCTAACGCTGCTGCAAGCAACAAAGTTTTAAAGGTCAACAGTATTTTTTGTTCTAATGTTGACGGAGTAAACACAGCCGACATCAGCGTAAGCATCTATGACGGTAGCACTGATAGATACCTAGCCAAGACCATTACAGTACCAGCTGATGCAACCCAACTGATAAGCACAAAAGACACTTATTTCTATCTAGAGGAAGGCGATAGTCTTAGAGCGTTAGCTAGTGCAGCAAGTGACTTGGAACTTGTTATCGGTTACGAGGATATTTCTTAATGCTGGGCTTTAATGGTGGCAGGCTGGGGTCTAAGAATGTCATCGAGCAAAACGGAATAGTCAGTCCCAGTTCTGATCCTAATTACGACGACGTTGGCTTAATCTTAAACGGCGGCGATTTTATTGATGGTAGTAAATATGCCGCTACTGTGACTTCCACAGGAGTCGATCTTGACGCTTCTAACACAAACTTTGGTAATGCCTCTTATTCTGTCCTTGATGGTGACGTATTCAGCGTCCCTGATCAAGGACAATTTGACCTAAGCACCAACGATTTTACGATTGAAGGGTGGGTATATCGATATAGCTCACAAAGCAATAGCTCATTTAGAACTATTTTTCAAAAAAGAAGAGGATCAGGAGGTGCTGTCAATTATATCTTTTTCGGCCTTTATTTAAACAACAGATTCTATATCTACATAACCTCAAATGGATCGTCTTGGGACATAGCAAATGGCGTGAATACAGGCGTTGCGCTTGGGGCAGATACCTGGACGCATTATGCAGTTTGCAGGCAAGGCTCTAGCATTAGAGTATTTATTGGAGGCACTTTAGCTACAACGATTACATCAAGTGCCGCAATAAGCAACGATACTACAGCGCCTTTTCAAATTGGCACTGACGGCAGCACTAATGCTTTTGACGGGGGTCGGCTTGCAGGAATTAGAGCCACAAATGGCACCGCAAGATACACCGCTAACTTCACACCACCAACAACCATATTTGACACAGAAGTTCTTGGGTTCAGAGCCTCGGGAATGTGGACGATACCCGAGGTAAGCCGCCTAAGACGCCTTGAGGCGTGGCCTGGTAGTAGCCCTATAGTTACAAGCGGGTTAACTCTTAATGTAGACGCAGGTAATACTCTTTCTTATTCTGGTAGTGGATCAACTTGGACTGATTTAAGTGGCAGCGGAAATAACATAACATTAGTTAACGAACCTACCTTTTTTAGTAATAATGATGGGTATATCAATTTTGATGGAGTAAACGATTATGGATACAGCCCTGCATACACGGCAGACAGTAGGTCATACACAGTTGAGGTGTGGTTTAGGTCTTCCGTAGCAAGTGGTAAATCTTTAATCGCTGCTAACAATGTTGCAACAGGAGCCGTATCTAACTATGACAGAATGATATACATGGGTACTGATGGCAAATTACGTTTCGGTCATTACGACGGCAATGTAGAAGTCACAACTGATACGATCACAACTAATGACAACAACTGGCATCATGCTGTAGGAACTTGGGATGGCTCAAGTTTGAAACTGTACAGAGACAATAATCTGGTCAGTACAAACAGTGCAGCCAATGCATCTACTGATAATGGCACAAGGTATTGGATTGTTGCGGGTAGAAGAACTGTTAGTTGGCCGTCCGGCAGCTCATTGGCAGTACACTACACCCCTGCTGATATTCCCATCGTCAGGGTCTACTGGGGAACAGCATTAACAGCATCAGAAGTCCAACAAAACTACAATGCAGTAAAAGGGAGATACGGACTGTAATGGCTAACTATAACGGCGGCACGATTGGCAGGGTTAACGAACCACTGGGCACCACCTCTGGTTCTTACACCCTGCGCGAGCAATCTCTTTATAAGCGCACAGGATCCTGGGTGCGAAATCTCGTGACTTCTGGTTTGGTCCTTAATTTAGACGCAGGAGACACAACTTCTTACCCTGGCAGTGGAATAATTTGGACTGATTTAAGCGATAGCAGCAATAATGCGACTCTAAATAACGGGCCAACATTTGACAGTGCAAACGGCGGCTCTATTGTAACCGATGGATCTAATGATTTTATACTAACATCATCAGATATATTTAACCCCAATTCAAACTTTAGTGTATCGTTTTTTGTTAAAAGGATCGGCAGCGGCGGAAGTCTTATATCGAACACCGCCACTGGATCTTTTCAAATACAGCTTGGCACTGGATTAAATGTTGTAGATTCTTTTGTTCTGAATATGGGATCTTTTTCTAACGTCACAGTAGTGAACACTTGGTATAACCTTTGCTTGGTGAGATCTGGAAACACTTACACTCTCTACAGGAACGGCTCTGTATTCGGTAGTTTTTCTTCTGCTAACGCGTTTACCAGGGGGCCAAATGTTTTTGGCAAGAATGCAAACGTTGAGTTTTGGAACGGCCATTACGGAGTGATCCTTTGCTACGACAAAGCCCTAACAGCATCAGAAGTCACACAAAACTATAATGAGTATAAAGGGAGGTACGGATTATGATTCTTTACTCATTTAAAGGTCAAGAGCCCGAGCCTTTGCCTCATCGAATTAATCTCCCTAACGGTTTCACTCGTACAGACTCCAGCACGTTTACGGATCTAGAAATCAGCGAGGCAGGTTTCTCTGGTCCGTATTCGCTGCCAGATTTTGATCCACAGACTCAGCAGGTGATCTGGGTTGACGGAGACTATGAGGTTATTGAAAGACCCCCTGAACCTGAACCAGAGCCCGAACCAGAGCCGTTAGACCTAGATGTCGCAGCTCAGTTAATGATCGATGCAGCCGCTAGTAATGACAAGGAAACACTTTCACTAATTTTGCAGCAACTTCTTGAAGCAGCAAAACGGCCCAGTCAAGAACTTTAGTTAAAATACAGAGAGCAAAACGTGCTTAGCTAGCAGTGATCGAAATTTATGCCGCGATCCTGGGGGCGTCTATTGGTATTGCCGGAATGAGTATATCTGGTTTTAGCAGACGTACCTCCGAGTCCCGCGAAGCCGTTATACGTTTGTCGGCTGGGCTTGAATCGATTGCAACCAAGTTGGAAGATCTGCACCAAGACATGAAGGCGGAAAAAGTCCAAGCTAACATGGACCGAAAAGAAATTTACGAGCGTCTAAATCAGCACGGCAACCGAATAACTGTTTTGGAAAGCACTAAGGTTAGAATCGACTAGGAATAAAGGTATCTCCAATGGGCATCGAAGAAATCTTGGCATCTCCAATCACATGGATCGTGATTGCAGCCGCTTCTGAGGTTATTGCGCTATCACCATTGCGCGATAACAGCTTGATACAGCTTATCTTTCATGCACTAAGGGCGCTGAAAGGAAAAAAGAGCTGATCCCTGCTGATGGGAGGTGGCTTTTTAGATTTTCAACGCGATCTCCTCTTGAAGGATTGAAGCGCGAAATTCAACGTCGCAAATTCGAGGCAACTCTAAAGCCTCGAATCGACGCTGAGGTTGAACGCTGGCATAAGTCGCAACCGCCAGCAATGCCACCGCCTGAGCGGATAGGCGACCTACACATAAAATCACCGTGGAGCAATGACGAACAGTAAGTCAATCTCACTTGAACAGCTCTTTAGGTACTACAAAGGCTTGCCGCACCAAGCCGCAAGCATTTCGCTTCTAGAAGAAGATCTAGTAAGTAATGGTTATGACGCAGCGATGCGACGTGACCGTGAATGGTTTGCAACTTGGAGCCAATCCGGGAAGCAATCTGATCACAAGCAAGCATTAGACCTGATTAAAAAGTTTGAAGGATGGCACGCCGAGGCATATCTGTGCCCCGCAGGGTTCTGGACGATTGGATGGGGCAATCTGTCGCATCCAGATGGTCGCCCTGTAAAGGAAGGCGACTGGATCAGAAGGAAAGAAGGCGATTCTTTGCTGGAAGGCACCGTAGACAAAATTGACGAGAAGCTTTCTCAGACCATTCCTTACTGGTCAGAAATGGCGGAGCATCAGCAGGCCGCGCTGATCAGCTTTGCCTACAACCTCGGCGCTGGGTTCATGGGCGCAGAGGGATTTGAAACAATTAGCTCGAAGCTTCGTGCGAAAGACTGGGAATCTGTTCCTGACGCGATGCTGCTCTATCGAAACCCCGGTTCTCATTTTGAGCAAGGATTACGCCGTCGAAGGCAGGCCGAGGGTAACCTTTGGAAAGGTGGCGATCAGTCACCGCCTACTGAGACTGCCAAGCTACGGCCTGGGTCTCCATTCACCAGTCGGCTGACCCCACACATCACTCTGGGTGAGTTTGCTCTAAATCAAGAAGAGCGCAGATTCAACGAGCAACACCAGCTAGACACCGCAGCCACTCTCGCGGCATTTTTAGAGCGTGTTCGTGGCAGGTTTGGTAGCAAGCCAGTCGTAATCACGTCTGGCTACAGACCACCAGCTATAAACAGATCGGTTGGCGGTGCTAGCGGGTCAGAGCACTTGTACCCGGCACCGGGGGTTGGTGCTGTGGATTTTTATGTGCAAGGCTCTGACATTTATGAGGTACAAGAATGGTGTGACCAAAACTGGCCGCATAGTTTAGGATATGGGGCCAATAAAGGATTCGTTCATCTCGGTATGCGAGAGGGCGGCCCAAGAATACGCTGGGACTACTAAAAATGACTGTGCTTTGCGACTGGGAAATTAAATCGCTTTGCTATGGCGGAGCAATGGAAGACTGGTCAGAAGATCTAATCAACCCGGCCTCGCTTGACGTGAGGCTTGGCAGCGGGCTGATGATTGAAGTCGCTGGGCAAAAAGACCTGCTCCATGTTGACATCTCGAACAGAACTGAAAAGAACCCTTATCGATTGACGCCAGGTGAGTTTGTCTTGGCTGAGACGCATGAAACGTTTAAAAAAATACCTGATCATGTTTGCGCTCAGTTTGCATTGAAGTCAAGCAGGGCTAGGGAGGGATATGAAAATTTGCTTGCCGGGTGGATTGATCCAGGTTTCTGTAACAGTAAACTTACCCTAGAGTTGGTCAATGTAAGGCGTCATCGCGATCTTCCGCTATATCCTGGCCTGAAAATAGGGCAGATAATCTTTATGAGGATGAGCGAAGTTCCTTTAAACAGTTACTCAAAGACGGGTCGCTATAACGGTGATGCAACGGTCCAGGGCAGCAAAGGTTAAAGCAAGCCTATTGGCTAGCATTAGTAAGCCTGATGACGGCAGTAGTGGCAGCTGAGTTCAGGCAATGCAGGAGGAGCAGTCTGTGCAGAGAGTATCTGACCACAGACCAAATGACTCATGGCAAAAATGGGTGGGTCTGCGATCCGCAAAAATGCCCCAAGCGAGTACCAGAAAATAGCATTTCCTATCAAGTAGAAAAACGCTATTTAACTACCGCAACAATTATGTTTTTGACTTCAGCCAAGGAAGACCAAAACCCTGAAGAGTTTAGTGAAATATTTGCTTCAAGGCTGGAAGAGTTAACAGAAGAGATAATTAGTTTTGAGATGGAAGTGCTGCCTCTAAACGGAGGCTTTATTGGACATGAAATAGTAGGCTCTGAGCTTGTACCCAAAAAGACCAGCAAGCACAGGTTCAGGCGTCAAATACTTGATGAATGGGACAATAGATGTGCTTACTGCGGCCAACCCGGAGACACCTTGGATCACATCCTTGCTAGATCAAAAGGTGGCAGTATGAGCGTTGTAAACAATCTTTTGTGTTGCTGCAAGTTTTGCAATGGATCAAAAAGCGACAAGCCTTGGAAGGAATGGTTTAGAAGCCAATCATTCTGGAGCCAAAGGCGTGAAGATCTAATTGGTTACTGGATGGAGCACGGAACCCTAGACGAAACCTAAGGATTCATCATGTGATACAAATAAGTCTTTGCACGCCAAAAATCATCTGAATACCTGCAAATAGCTCCCCCCGGACTGCAAGCCCTGTAAAAAACGCCTTGCCCGTCGTCATTCAATATCTCAATGTAAAAACCATTGCCAAAATCTATCGCCCAGCTAGGGACATCAGTCGTTGATCCAAAAGGCCGAGCATTGGCTGGCAAATCTTCCGCCACTTGATTTCCCCTCGGCAAAACCAAGACTGCATTCTGATTGTACTAACTTCCAATGCAGGCACTGCCAACAATACGGCTTCGGATTAGCAACTGCACGCAAATCAGCATAAAGTTGCTCGCCCTGCAATATTGCACTTTCAAAATTAGTCGCATTTAAAGCTATCTCAAAGGTTTCGCAGTTAGTGGTAATGGTTGCAATCCATTCTCCGCTTTTGTCGGAAATATTTAATTTGCCGGAATGAGAGCGATGACTTGTCATTTGATCCGATTAATCAGGAAAGCTTTTAGCTCTTGCGCTGACGCCCGTGCGCCCGACTCAGTCTGCTCTGGGTTGCCCCAATAGACAACTTTCCCATCAAAATACCAGGGCTTGAAGTATGATTCCACCCCGTGTGCAATTAGTTTTATGCCTGTTTCGTACTTGTTCATGGCTTGTGCTAGGTTTTGTTTTCAACTCAACCGATAGGAGACCTCTTGTCCTGAGGTGTATGGGGATCGCCTGAACCAAGCCATGCAGGCGCGAGAGCCGGTGGCATCCCCTCCTAATTCAGTCGTGATTCAAAATCAGGTCTTCCTCCAAGGACTTAAGTTCCGTGGCAGCGCATACTCTCATTTGGTCATGCTCGGATGATGAGTTGAAGCCATCCCAGCGCACAGCAAGATATTTACGCTGATGCCCGTCTTTTCTGGTCTTGGTCCTAAGCTCTGTTACCGTACCAATTCGCGATGAATAGCGGCGCTGATTCTCTGGATTAACAGCAATACCAAGGTGAATCCGAGGCTTTTCGGCAACTCTATCGCCAACGGCAAACTTGAATGGTGTGCGGCGTGATTCTTTTGTCATGGTGCTAAGCGGGCCTTGCCCCAGCGATTTTTTGTGTACCAGTTATGGACTGAGGGAATCCACTGCTCAAAGTGAGGCATCATCATCTGGCACATCTGATGAATTTCTATCTGTGCATCGGCCTTGCCCCGCAGGTCAAGGAAGTGCATGAGAGAGCGCAGATTGAACGTAACGACAAAATGCTGGCGGTAGTCAAACGGCAATACTCCCCTTGCGTGTTCTTCGGAGATGCCAGCATCAAGAGCCTCTTTATAACGCCGAGCCGAGTCTTCGCAATGCTGAAGATCCCTTGCCCTAAGGCGTTCGTCGTAGGTGTACTTC